>Ga0209358_10001210_pt1 | contig 20949 bp, 17 predicted proteins | sample LauGreFa1BDMLBSN_2_FD_187574 | JGI IMG/M metagenome (GOLD analysis project Ga0209358, IMG submission 187574) | Freshwater lake microbial communities from Lake Michigan, USA - Fa13.BD.MLB.SN (SPAdes) (version 2) | ecosystem: Environmental > Aquatic > Freshwater > Lake | place: Lake Michigan, USA...
ACTACTACAACCGCTAGACCAATGACTACTACAACCGCTAGACCAATGACTACTACAACCGCTAGACCAATGACTACTACAACCGCTAGACCAATGACTACTACAACTAATATTGCTTTAACAAGTAATACAATATCAAATCCACCAAATATATTGGAATATATTATTCCAGAATCATCTAATATTCCTCAAGATGCAATCTATATAAGACCTAAATTAGATAATCAAATATCACAAGAAACAGATTTAATCCAAAACTCATTAACTCAAGAAGAAACAGATTTAATCCAAAACTCATTAACTCAAGAAGAAACAGATTTAATCCAAAACTCATTAACTCAAGAAGAAACAGATTTAATTCAAAACTCATTAACTCAAGAAGAAACAGATTTAATTCAAAACTCTCAACAAGAAAAAGATTTAATTCAAAACTCATTAATTCAACAAGAAAATTTATTAAATGATATCCAATTTATTAAAGAGTTTATTCAATTACAACAAAATACAAATAATTGTACAACTAATAATAATGATACAATATCATCTGAAAAACCCAATAATAGACTTATTAATGATATTTTAAATAAAAATACAAATACAACAAATAATAATATAATAGATTCTCAAAACGTAATTGATTTTATAAAAACTCAATCATTAAGTGTATTTAATAAAAACTCATGTAGTTTAGGTCAAAATGCTATAGATGATAATTATAATAAATTAAATAATACTAAAAATTATTTAGCAGATTTACAAAATAATCGTAATTCAGAAGAACTTAAAGGTATATGTTCTAGAAATATAGACTCAATCAATAGAGATGAAGATCTTTTCGATATTCCTTCAACTTTATATAATATTAAGAATATGATACCAAATAGACCTATATTTGCAGGAGAAACAAATAATTATCAACCTAGTATTGAACAATCTGCATTAATTGGAACACTTTTAAGAGATTCTAATGATTGTATAATTGGATACGATAATAAACCATTGACTGATTTTACAAAATAAAAATAATTTTAAATATAATAATAATCCATAAAAGTATTATCAGATGATTCTAAATAATATGTTTGATATGGTTGTAAAACTTCAGTAGGTGTAAAATAAATTAATTTTAATTTTGATAATTCGAAGTAATATTTAGTATTTGCTGTTAAATTAATATGTGGAGAATAAAATATTTTATATTGATTATTATTATCAGGATTATCTATAATTTTAATAATTTGGAGAGGATTACTCATATTAGTATCTGAAAAACCTATTTTAAAACTTTTATTATTAAATAAAATACTTTCGTCATTTATTTTTGATTTATCAATTGTAAAGTATCCATTTCCAACATCATTTACTGTATATGAAACTACAATTGGACTTCCTGATTGTATATTATATTCAGATGATATATAATTATTTTCTTGAGATTGTTGTTGTTGTTGTTGTTGTTGTTCTTGTTCTTGTTGTTGTTGTTGTTGTTGTTGTTGTTGTTGTTGTTGTTGTTGTTGTTGTTGATACTGTTGAAATTGCTGAGACTCTTGTGATTGATAATCTGATATAACTGATTTAAATTCTTGAATAATTGATCCTTGTAATCCATTTATTTGACCTTGTATATTATTTATTTCTCCTTGTAAATTTGAAATTTCACCTTGAACACTATTTAAATTAGTTATATCAGATAAACCATTTATACCATTAGCTCCAGCTAATCCAGCTAACCCCTGTAATCCATTAGCTCCAGCTAATCCAGCTAACCCTTTTAATCCATTAGCTCCGGCTAATCCTTGTAATCCATTAGCTCCAGCTAATCCAGCTAACCCCTGTAATCCATTAGCTCCAGCTAATCCAGCTAACCCTTTTAATCCATTAGCTCCGGCTAATCCTTTTAATCCATTAGCTCCGGCTAATCCTTGTAATCCATTAGCTCCAGCTAAACCTTGTAATCCATTAGCTCCAGTTAAACCAGCTAAACCGGCTAACCCCTGTAATCCATTAGCTCCAGCTAAACCGGCTAACCCCTGTAATCCATTAGCTCCAGCTAATCCAGCTAACCCCTGTAATCCATTAGCTCCAGTTAAACCTTGTAATCCATTAGCTCCAGTTAAACCTTGTAATCTATTAGCTCCAGTTAAACCTTGTAATCCATTAGCTCCAGCTGATCCAGCTACCCCCTGTAATCCATTAGCTCCAGTTAAACCTTGTAATCCATTAGCTCCAGTTAAACCTTGTATATTTTGTGACGTTATCAATTTATTCTGTAATGTATTTAATCCATTAATACTTGTTAATGAAGAATTACCAATTGTATTTGCTGATTTATTTAAATTAGTTTGAATATTTCCAGTTAAAAAACCTTGATTATTTAAACCTTGAGTATTTAAATATCTAGTATTTATACCTTGATTATTTAAACCTTGAGTATTTAGACATTGAGTATTTAGACCTTGATTATTTAAACCTTGAGTATTTAGACCTTGAGTATTTAAACCTTGATTATTTAAACTTGATAAATCTTGGTAAGTAAATGTAAATGAACCTGAATTAATAAAAATAAATACTGTATTTAATCCTATTATTTTCATATTTGGTTTTCCTGTTATAATACTATTTTTTACAATAACATTTGGCACTGATATTATTGCGATACCAGATCCTCCATTCCCACCAGATAAATTTGAGCCACCGCCACCACCACCACCACCACTATTATCTAAACCATTTATATTTTGTGATCCTCCACCAAATCCTGAACCATTACCTAAGTCTCCTTTACCTTCTGTTAAACCGCCATTTCCTCCAATAGCAAAATTAATAGGATTTCCTGTAATTGAACTTATTATTCCTGGACCCCCTTTACCAATTGATTTACTGGTCGCAGTCATTCCATTTCCACCACCACCACCACCACCACCACCAGCCGAATTAGCACCTATATCTCCAGTACTATTACCACCATTATTTCCTTGACCATTTACACCAGGTGCACCTGTATATGATTTACCACCACCACCACCACCACCACCACCAGAACCACCAGAAGATGGTGCATAATCATAATCTCTGCTTGCACCACCACCTCCACCATATGCAATTAATGTTAAATTATTTCCATATATTATAGTTTCTTCACCATTACGTGGTATTGAATTTAATTGACCAATACCTCCAGCACCTATTATAACAGCATATGTATTTCCTAATGATAAATTAATTGATGTTGCTAATACTCCACCTGCACCACCACCACCACCACCATTACCACCACCACCACCACCACCACCAACTAGTAAACAATCAATTGTTATTACATTATTAATAAAACTTTCAAATGAGTTTTTTTTATTTATACTTTTAATTATATTTGCAAAATTATTTGTAATTGGTAAAAAATTTTCTGTTAAGTATGACATTTAATAATATATTATATAAAATTATTATTTATATATTATTTTATAAAAAATATTTTAATAAAACTTGTTATAAAAAATATTTTAATAATTTGCTATCTTGAATTGTGATAATGCATTTTTAGATGCATCATTTTCTGCTTCTTTTTTATTATGTCCTTTGCCTATACTAATTATATTATTATTATTATCTTTAATACAGAATGTATATAATTTACCATTAATATTTGTATTATCTACACTCATTTCATAAAATTTTGGCATACAACTATAATTTTGTTGATAATATTTCAAAAATATATCTTTAAAATTATTATTTTGTTTTATTAATTCAGAAAAATCTAAATTTGTTTCAATTACATTTATTATCCATATTTTAATATTTTTAAAACCATCTTCTTTAAAATCTAAATATAATGCTGCAATAAATGCTTCAAATACATCTTCTAATATATTTGAATTTTTTCTACCATCATTATCTTCAATTTGTTTCGATATTAAAATAAATTTATTTAATCCTATTCTTTCTGATAAATGAGCTAACATTTTTCCATTTACTAATTTAGTTCTCATTCTAGTTAAGAAACCTTCATTTTCATCTGGATAACGTTCAAATAAATAATCTGCTATTGTCATATTGAGAATTGCGTCACCAAAAAATTCTAATCTTTCATTTGATTCTTCTTGTAATGGTAAACAATTATCTGGACAATTAATATTACCATTTATAAAATTTTCATTTTTACGTGTACAATATGATTTATGTACAAAAGCTTTTCTATAAATATTAATATCATTAAAATTACAATCTAAACCATATTCTTTTAATAAATTTAATAAATTATTCTCCATAATAAGAATATTCTTAGAATTATAAGGTAATAAATCCATTTATAGAGAATATAAAATTATATTTTTAAATATTTTTTATAAATTAGTATATGGTATGTGTATTTAATTCATTTATTTTTTTATGAAATTCAATTTTTATATTTTAATGTAATATTTAAAAATATATTATGTTTTATTTATAAATTGTAATATTATATTCAATAAATGATTACATTAAAAATAGATAATCGAGAAACCAAAATAAAAGATTTACTTATTTTAGAAAATGTTTCTATATTATTTGAAAATCTTCAATATGGCGATTATGTTTTTGAAATATATAATAAACCCATTATATTTATTGAAAGAAAAACAATAAATGATTTAGCCTCATCAATTAAAGATAATCGATTTTTTAATCAAAAAAATGCATTACTTACGAATATTGAAAGAAAAATGATTTACTATATAATTGAAGGTGATATTAATTATCAAGAAAGTTCTGTTATATATTCTGGAATAAGTATGTCAAGTATTCAAAGTTGTATTATTAATACTATGATTAGAGATGATATTAAAATTATAATTACTAAAAATATTAATGATACTATATCATTAATTAAAGCAATATCTCTACGTCTTGTTAAAAATCCAAATAAATATATTTGTAATGAAAATGAATTAATAAAAGAGCCAGTAATTACAAAATTTAAAGCAAATATGTTGGGAAAGGATAAGTTTTTCGAAAATATTATGCTACAAATTCCGAAAATATCTTATAAATCAGCTAAAGCTATAGTTAATAAATTTGAAAATTTTGAAAACTTTTATTCTACTATGAAAGAAAAAAATAAAGATGAACAAAATAAAATATTATCATCTATCACTACACAAGATAATAATGGAAATAATCGTAAAATTAGTTCTGCAATTGTAAATAATATAATTGATTATTTTTTTTAATAAATTTATTTATTTTCCATAAAATAATAAATATAACCAAATATAATAATAATAAATAAATTTTCTATGTCGCATTAAAAATATTAAAAATGATATACGCCAATCTATATTATATCCAAATTTTTTAAATAAATATATTGATATATTATATGTATTTTTAAATAATTTAATTATATTTTTTTTTGTTAAATAATTTAATTTTATTTCTTTCTTTTCAACTATTTGCCAATCTTCATCCATATTTTATCATTTATAAGTAATTATTTTAATTTTATATAATTATATAAAATTATATAAAGAAAATAATTCAATTAAATATATAAAATGACTTCTAGTCTAGTATATAAAAATATAGGTATTCCTAAAGAAATAAAAAAACAAGAATATCGTGTTGCTATTACACCGAAACAAGTTAATTATCTTAAAACTATTGGAACAAATATTTTAATTGAAAAAAATGCTGGTCTAGGATGTGGATTTACAAATGAAGATTATAAAAAATCTGGAGCTATTATATGTGATAACTCAAATTCTATTTATTCTAATTGTGATATGATTGTTAAAATTAAAGAACCACAAGAAAATGAATATGATTTAATTCATAAAGATCAAGTATTATTTACATATTTTCATTTTGCAAGCTCAAAACAGCTCACAGATGCTATGATTAATAATAAATCTATTTGCATTGCTTATGAAACTATAAAAAATGATAATAATTCATTACCACTTTTAGCACCTATGTCTGAAATTGCAGGATTATTATCAATTCAACAAGGAATGAAATATTTAGAAAAATCATATGGTGGTAATGGTACATTATTATGTGGAACTTCTACAGAACCCCCAGGAACTATTACAATTATCGGAGGTGGAATAGCAGGAACAGCTGCAGCAAAATTAGCTGCTAATATTGGCGCAAATGTTTATATTATTGAAAAAAATGTTACTAAAGTAATTGAATTATCATATAAGTTTAAAAATTATAAAAATGTTGAAATTATTAATTCTTCTAATATTAGTGATTTAAAAAATTATTTGAATATTTCAGATATTATTATTGGTGCTATTTTGATTCCTAATGGTGATAAAGCACCAAAAATAATTACAAAAGAAATGATTAAAGATTTTAAATCAGGTTCTGTATTTATTGATATTTCAATCGATCAAGGTGGTATTACAGAAGTATCTAAACCAACATCACATGATAATCCTATATTTAAATATGAAAATACTGTTTTTTATTGTGTAGCTAATATTCCTGGAATTACTCCATTAACATCAACAAATGCAATTACTAATGTAACTTTTCCATATATTGAAGAATTACTTAAATTTGGATGGAAAAAAGCAAGTATTATGAATAATGATATATTGAATGGTATTAATATAGCTAATGGTCATCTTACAAATAAAGCACTTGCAACTTTATATAATTATGAATATACAGATATTCATAATTTATTAAAAATTTAATAATTTTTAAATTTTATTTGTTAAAATATCAAAGTCTTTAAATTCTCCTTTTATATTATCAGATGTTAAACATGTATTATTAATCATATGTTCTCTCATTAATCTTTCAATATAAAAACACACAATTGGTTTATTTATATCATTAATACTATAAACTTTCGCTTGATAAAATTCAGGTTCTTGAATATATATAAATTCTCTAAATTGCTTATATCTAACATTTTGATAATTTATAATATTATTTGCATGATTATTTTCCATTATTTGAAGAGCATTTAGATATAATTCACATGCTTTTTGTCCTAATATACGATTTGTCCAAAATACAATATTTGATATATCATTATAATGATATGTATGCTGAGGTATATAATTAAAATGAATATATTTTGCTTCTAACATACATCTTGAACATCCACCCAATGTATATGGTTCTCTATCATTAAATTTAATTATATTATCTATTTTTTTTAAATTTGGACTATATAAAGCATTTTTTAATTGTCCAAATATTGTTGGTGAAATATCATTAACTATACCTTTAAAATTTAAATTTATTATATTTATATTAAAATTCATTTTAATAATTCCATTATATGATATATTGTGTGTTATTTCATAATTTTTTATTAATTCCATAGCTTTCCATAATGAATATAATTGAGCATTTATATATCTCGTTGCATCATCTCCTTGACAATCATCCCATACTAAAAATATCGGTGTTATTTTTCCCAATAATGAAAAACCAGATTGCATTGAAATAACATTTTCTACTAATATTTGTGTAGGATTATATAATTTTGTTAATGTTATTATGTCAGTTTTTTCATTTAAATATTCATATCTAGGACCTTTTAAATTCCATGTATGAATAAATATATCAATATATGGATTTTCTATAAAAATTTTATGACTTTCATAATAATTTATAAAATCTCTACTATATCCACTTAATATTAAAGCAAATTTAGGTATTTTTAATATTATATTAAATTTAATAGATTTAAATAATGTTATCCATGGTAAATGTAAATTATTTTGTCTTCCTTCATTATTAAAATATAATATATGTATTAATGAAAATAAATTAGTAAATATAACATTGTGAAAAGTATAAATACCTTTTTTATGATCATATATATAATAATAATCAATTTCATTATTGGTAGGAGATCTATTCAATATTAAATTATATAATAGAATTATACTATTTTTATAAGTATCAAAATTTAATTCATATTTATATAAATATTTTATTATATTATTACTATCTAATTGTTGTAAGAATTCATTTTCTACATCCTTTAAACTATTACTATTCAATATATGAATATCAATATCTAATATATTCGTAGAATTATTAAAAGTAAATGTATTTTTAATAAAATATTCAAATAATGTAGGTTCTAATAATATTTGAGTTTTATCATATAATTTATTTACCATTCTCTCATAATAATCAAAATAATCTGTTCCATTAAAATCAAATATTTTATTAGAGTCTAACGATATTATATTGAAATCTAATTTTAATATATATGCATAATATGCAATGTGACATGCATATATTGAATCTATATATATATTAATCATTATTTTTATTTACTTTATTTCCATTTTGTTTTTTTGTTTGAAATAAACAAATGGAAAATAAAAATTGTAATAAAAAAATAAAAAAAGAATGTATTGAATCTAAAAAATGTACTTGGATAATTGGAAAAGGTTGTTCGACTCTTAATAATAATAATCAATTAAAACCTAAAGATGAAGGAGGGCCATCACAACCAGTTAAAAAAAAAAATTGTAGTAAATATAGAAAGCAAGAATGCATTGATTCTACAGATTGTAAATGGACAGTTGGGCATATTCCTGGATGTTCTAAATTAACTTCATCAGTTGAAAAACCTAAAGAATTAAAAATAATTAAAAAATTATCTAATTGTAAAAAATACAAAAAACAAGAATGTATCGATTCCAAAGATTGTAAATGGACAGTTGGTAATATTCCAGGATGTTCGTCTCTTGAGGCCAACAATCCGAAAGAATCACCTGAATTACAAAGACTTGTTAAACAAAATTCATCAAGTAAAGAAATTAAAGTATCTCCAAATTCTCAAAAAATATTAAAAAAAATAAAAAAACTTTCACCACCTAAACAAATATCACCACCTAAACAAATATCACCACCTAAACAAATATCACCACCTAAACAAATATCACCACCTAAACAAATATCACCACCTAAACAAATATCACCACCTAAACAAATATCACCACCTAAAGACAAAATTAAAAATATTGTAAATGATACAAATGTTGAACAATTTCCTAAATTATCTTTAAATTCTTTACAAGAAATTAAAGAATTAATTAATAATCAAATGAGTCCTTCTTTTGATATTAATGTTTCCCCATCTAAATGGATTTTACAAAATAGAGTAAAATTTCATACTTGGTTGGATGCTAATTTTAGATATAAAAATTTTAAAATGAGACAGTCATGCTCTGAATGTAATAAAGATAATTCTCAAGATTGTACATTAATAAAAACTGATTCTGTTAATCTTTTTCCTCATCAAGATTTTATTAAAGATTATATACAATTTAATAGTCCATATAGAGGTATTTTATTATATCATGGTTTAGGTGTTGGTAAATGTCATGCTATAAATACACCTATTTTAATGCATGATGGAACTATTAAATTAGTTCAAGATATTAAAGTTGGTGATTTATTAATGGGCGATGATTCAAAACCTAGAAATGTCAAATCTTTAGCAAGAGGAATTGATGATATGTATGATGTTATATATCCAAATGGTGATAAATATACAGTTAATTCAGAGCATATTTTATGTCTTAAAAATAATACTAATAATATTTTTGAAATAACTGTAAAGAATTATTTAAATTTAATTAATAAAGAAGAATTTAAAGGTTATAAAGTTAGTGTTAATTTTGAAACAAATCATATAGATAATGATCCATATATTATAGGTACTTTAATTGGTACTAAATTAAGACATATCCCAAAAATTTATAAAATAAATAATAAAAAAATACGTTTAAATACTTTAGCTGGTATTATAGATACTAATGGATTATTAATTAATAATACATTTGAAATTTCTGGTAATTTATTAGATTATTATACAATTATAGAAGATATATTATATCTTTCAAGATCTTTAGGATTTTCTACTAATTATAAAAATCATAAAATTATTATTTTAGGTGAAGATTTAGATATTATTCCTGTTAAAAATTTTATTATAAATAAAGAAAAATGTTTAAATGATCCATTATTATATGATATTACAATAAAATATAATAAAAAAGATAATTATTATGGTTTTATATTAGATGGTAATTGTAGATATTTATTAGGTGATTTTACTGTTACTCATAATACATGTGCATCAATAGCAGCTGCAGAAATTTTAATGAATAATATGAATGTTACAGTTATGGTTCCTGCATCTCTAAAAGGTAATTATATTAATGAAATTAAAAAATGTGGTAGAAAATTTTATAATTTAAAACAATATTGGTCATTTATTCATATTAATAATAAATTATTAGAGAAAAATAAAGAACAAATTTTGAATTTATTAAATTTAAATAATAATATTTTTATAAAAAATAAAGGTATATGGATTCCTAATAATAGTATTAAATCAAATTATAATGATTTATCTCCAATTGCACAAAATCAAATTATAGAACAAATTAATAATATAATATTAAATAAATTTAATTTTATTAATTATAATGGTCTTAAAACTAAAAATATTACAGAAATGATAAAAAATGGTAATCCTTTTGATAATAAATGTATTATAGTTGATGAAGTACATAATATAATTTCTACAATTGTTAATAGAACGAAGATCGGTACAGCATTATATAATTTATTAATGAGTGCTCAAAATTGTAAATTAATTATGTTATCTGGTACACCAATTATTAATAATCCATATGAAATAGCTTATCTTATTAATTTAATAATTGGCAATAGAACAAATAATGTATTAAATATTTCGAATAAATCTGATATCAATATTGATACTATAAAAAATATAATTGATAATGATGAATATATAGATTCTTATACAATTGATCAAAATACTAGAAAAATTAATATTATATTAGTACCATTTGGATTTAAATATATTAATAAAAAAACTTTAGAAATTAAGAGAATTGATGATGATAAAAGTTATAAAAATGAAGATGAAATTATAAATGATTTAATTAATAAATTAAATAAAAATAATATAATTGTATCAAAAAATAATAAAATTCAATATAAAGTTTTACCTGAAAATGAAAAAGAATTTAATAAATTCTTTATTAATTTTGATTCTCTCGAAGTTATTAATAAATTATTATTTTCACGTAGAATATTAGGAGCTGTTTCTTATTATAGTACTTATTCTCCAGAATTATATCCTTCATATAATGTTATAGAACCAAATAATCTTTATATGTCTGATTATCAATTTGGTATTTATGATAAATCAAGAATGGAAGAACGTAAACGAGAAAACAAAAAAAAACCTACAGGAAAAAATATATTTAAAGAAACTGGTCAAGTATATCGTTTTTATTCACGTGCTAATTGTAATTTTGTTTTCCCTGAAGAAATTAAAAGACCTTTTCCAAATATGACTACTATAAAAAATGAAATGGATATCGATGATAATGAAAATAAAAAAATAAAAACTATACAATTAGAACTTGATGATAAACCTACACCAGCTAATAAAATTAATGAATATGAACATGCTGTTAATTTAGCATTAGACAAACTTGCAAATAGTCCAAATAATTATTTGCATATTGATAATTTAGATAAATATTCACCTAAATTTAAAAAAATATTAAATTATTTACATGATTTAAATGGTACTGCTTTAATATATTCACAATTTAGAAAAGTTGAAGGTTTAGGTATATTTTCATTATGTTTAAATGCAAATGGTTATTGTGAAATGAAAATAAAAAAAAATAATAATGAATGGGAAATTAATATAAATGAAGAAGATTATAAAAAACCTAAATATGCTATATTTACAGGTAATAATGAAGAAACACAAATATTACTTAAAATATTTAATTCAGATATTGATAACTTACCAATAAAAATTAAAGAAAAAATTCATTTATTATCTATTAATAATGATAAAAATAATAAAAGAGGATCAATTCTTAAAATATTAATGATTACACAATCTGGTGCAGAAGGTATTTCACTTAAAAATGTTAGGCAACTTCATATCATTGATCCATATTGGAATTATGTAAGGATAGATCAAGTAATTGGTCGTACAGTTAGAGCATGTTCTCATGTAGACCTTCCTAAAGAAGATAGAAATGTACAAGTTTTTATTTATAATATTAAATTTAAACCTAGTCAAATTGAAAATAGTTTTACTATTAAAACTCTTGATAAAAGTCAAACAACTGACGAATATATATATAATCTTGCAAAGAAAAAAGCTAAAATTATTAATACATTATTAGATTTAATCAAGAAAGCAAGTGTCGATTGTGCATTAAATGCACGCGCACATAATAATAATATGAAATGTTTTAATTTCCCTGTTAATTTAGATCCTCTTGAATTAACATATAAAAATGATATAAATGATGAACAACTTGATAATCTTTATACTCAAGGAATTGAAAAAATAGAATGGAATGGTCAAGTATTAATAACAAAAAAAGGTAATTTCTTAGTTAGACCTATTACTAATGAAGTATATGATTATGATTTATATTTAGATTCTGGCAAATTAATAAAAATAGGTATTCTTAAAATTATTGATGGTAAAAAAACCATTATTAAAAATTAATTATAATTTTTAAAAAGAATATATATTTTTCATTAAATTTAAAAATAATTTATTAATACTGAAAATTTTATATAATTTATTAATACTGAAAATTTTATATAATTTATTAATACTGAAAATTTTATATAATTTATTAATTATTTATTATAAATAATTTTCTTAGTTTAATATAAAATGTCTTGTTCCCAATGTTCTCAGAATCAAAGTTTTGAATTTTTCTCTCAACCAACTTATGAATACTACACTCCAGTTGAATCTGTACAAAACGAACAATCATCTTGTCCATCTTTAAGATTACAAAGTCAATGTTTATACACTGCAGCGGGTTATTTAGAATGCCCACAAGATGAACAATTTACACAAGATTATTACGAAGATTTTGTTACAACAACTCCTCGTATGATGACAACAACTCCTCGTATGATGACAACAACTCCTCGTATAATGACAACAACTCCTCCTAATATGACAACAACTCCTCGTACTATGACAACAACTCCTCGTATGATGACAACAACTCCTCGTATAATGACAACAACTCCTCGTACTATGACAACAACTCATCGTATTATGACAGCTGCACAAAAAACTGCATTTGAAAATATTAATGCATTACAAAAAAAAAGAGATGAACAACAAGCAATTGCTGTAAAAGCACATAATATTTGGAAAGCAAATCAAAAAAATAATAACTTACGTTCTAATGCTATTAAATTACAGCAAACAGTACAAAAAACAGCTGCACAATTAAAAAAAGCAAAAGAAGATTATGCAAAAACATATGAACGTTTTACCCAATATTATTAAATAAAATAAAATAATATTATATAAATATTTAATTACTAATTAATTTTATAGATATAGAATTCTGTAATGAATAATTCATTATATTTCCATTAATATTTTTTGTAGTTAATTGTCCATTATAATAATTTAGACAATTAATTAAATTCATACATATTTGATATTGTCCTATTGATTTATTAAATACTCCAGGTGCCTTTATATAAAATGAATTATAATAATCATTTCCATTATTTTCACCTAATTCCAATATTGCAAATCCTCTCAATGAATTTATATAATCATTTATAATTTCAATATCATTTTCTTTTTGATATACAGATAATTTTGTAATCTTATAATTATTTAATACAATTATGTCACCTACTGCATAATCATTTTTATCAAAATAACTATCAGTTACTACTTTTAAATAATTTGGATGTACACTATCATATTCTATTGCTAATATTTTATATGAATCTGTACTATAATTAACTAATCTACCATTTGGTTTATATAAAGATATAGTTAATGTATCTAAACTTGAAATAATATTATTTAAATTTTTAATTGTATCATTAATAGGTTTAAATATTGTATAACTTCTTCCTGTTTTTATTGAATTATATGTTTTATAATATAATAAAATATCAATTGCATTTTTTATATTAAAATTTAATCCATCATAAATATTTTCAAATTCATCAATTGATATAATAACATATGGATATAATAAACTATATTCATTATTTGAATTATATTCAAACAAATTATCATTTGGAATAATTACACTATTAACTTGAATACCTTCAATATTTTTATATTTATTATTTAATTTTACAGAATATTTATATCTATTCAAATCATGTAACCAATCTCTTTCAAAACTATTAATTGAAATATAATGTTCCATTTTATTTACAATCTGTTTATCGTTTGATATAATAGAATTAAATGTATTTGTAGAAAATAAATTATGTGGATTTTTTTTTATAGCTGGATTATTTTGATTTTTAGTATCAATTATTATTTCTTTTTTTTCTTCAATTGCTAAATTCCTTTGCAATTCTAAATTTTTTAATTTTTTTAAAAAATCCTCGGTAGTTTCTGCTTTATCATTAATAGGATTAATTAATTTATCAATAGTTGGCATATTTCTAGCTTCTATACCTATTTCTTTATTTCTTTCATATATTATTTTTTCAATTGGACTATCATTATCATCATTATTTTTTTTTTTATAATTATCAACTTCAGGTATTAATGTAGAAACATGATTTTTCCTATCACCATATATTGTTTTTTCTCTTTGTAAATTTTGAATATTTATTTTTTTATGTTTATCTAATTTATATTTTTTTATATATATATCTTTTGCAATATTCATAACATGAATATTTTTTTCTTGGATTTTAAGATTAGAATTTTTAAATTCTTCATTAATTTTTGTCATTATTTCATATAATAATTTTCTTACTGAAGGTTCATCTTCAATGTTATATTCGAATGTTTCTGACATATAATCCTTAAAAATATTTACAATTAATTTTAAATTATCTATTGAATAGAAATCATTCATCGTTTCTTTCTTTTTATTATAAAATTATTATTTAAATAATAATAAAATGCAAAAAATTACTAATTTTGATGAAAATGATTATCAAAGATATGCACTTATAAAACCTCCTAGTGAATTTAAAGGTGATAATGAAAAATTTACACGTATTATTGTTGATAGCAAAAATAGAAATATTAATTTATTTCCAAATCCTAATTCTTATGAAATTCAATTTGATGATGAATTTATTGATTTAATATCTGCTCAACTTATCTATATGTGTATGCCATTTACTAATTATTTAATAAATAATTATTTTAATACTTTAAATATAACATATGATAATACAAATTATACTGTTGTATTAACAAATGGAAATTATGCAGATGATAAATTTTTATTACATGTTCAGGCCCAATTAGATTCCGTAATTGGTTCTGGATTAATTGTTATTTCTTATATAACTTCTATAGATTCATATAGTTTTACTTCAAATTCTGCTAATTTTTCTTTTAAATTTTCTGGATATACTAATAATTTAGCAATGTTATTAGGATTTAATAAAAATGATAATTATACAGCAACAGGATCTGGACCATATGTTTTAAATGCTCCTTATAGAAGAAACTTCAATTATAATAATTACATTATTATGGATATTGAACAATTTGATATATTAAAAAGCCCTGATAAAGATCTTAATAAAAGTTTTGCAATAATTCCACAAAATTATACAAGCTTAAACTTATATGATAAAGCTAAATATATTAAAAAATTTTCACCACCAATATCTAGATTAACTAAATTATATATTAAAATATATGATAGATTTGGAAATCCATATGATTTCCAAAATCAAGATCATCATTTTGAACTACTATTATCATCATATAAACAAAAAAGAAAATATACCAATATATTTACACAATAAAATTTATATACTAAAGTTTACTTCTTAATTTGCATTTATTCCATTATTTATTTTAGAACACCCTTGACTATGATAACCCCCCATATGAATTACAAATATTACATATTGAATTCTTTTCTAATTTTGATGTATAAATTTGCTCTATCTCTATTTTACGTAATTTAACTAATTCTTCAACTTCTTTATTTGTTATTTTGTTATTTTTATCATTTATTTTTGCATTAGCTTTTGTTTCTATACCATATAAATACATTCCATCTGAATAACGTTTTTTTTGTAATCCTATATCATTTAAATAATTTGCAAAATTATATCTTAAATTAGGATTATTAATTTTTAACTCTTTTTCAACTTCTTCCATTAAAATACTGACTTTTATTCTTTTGTTGATATTATCTGATATTATGTAATTTTGTTTAATATAAAAAATAATAATTGATTTTTCTTTTTCATTTTCATTTATTTTTTTTATATCATAAAGAGATTCAAATGAATCTAATTTTTGTTCAATAAGTATTTTATTACAATACATATTTTCTGTAATTAATTCCTCTAAAATTAAATTATATTTATCATTTATATCATTATATTCTCTTATAATTATAAAATCACCAAATTCATCAGATATATTTTTTATTGTTTTAGAATAATTACATATTAAATTACATTCATATTCCGGATTATAAAGAACACATAACGTTTTTTTAACATTATTATTATTTTTTGTTTCATTCCACCAATCATCTATTATATATGTATATTGACTATTACATGTCATTTTAGAATCATATTCATTTGGTTCTAATAAATTATTATCATATTCATTAGGTTTTAATAAATCTGTAGAAATATTTAAATTATAAATATCAGGTATATTTTTATTATTTTTTAAATTCGATAAATATATATTATTAGTTGATGCTTTTCCTATAATTTTATTCTTATATATTTCTAAATCTTTAACATAATTTATAATATCTAATAATGTACTAGGAATATTAATTCCATCTATTTTTTTAAAAATATCTTTTTTCAATATATTCATGATTATATCTTTTTCAGATTGAGAAACTATTTTATTTCCATCAACTAAATTTAGAGTTACTCCTATTTTTTTATTTTTTATAAAGATCGACTAGATCTATTATAATATTAAATTTATCAAATATAATTCGAATATTATCATTTTCTTCTAAAAAGTAAATATTATACATGTATATAAATTTATGTATATACATAAATCATTCTAAATTATATAAACGTATATTTATTATAATAATATTATTCTATTTATTCTATTTATAAATCAAATAAAATTATTATAATAATAAAAAATTTGAAAATAGTTTAAAGATAATTAACTTTATAATAATTATTATTAAAAATGCCACTAATTAGTTATATTTCAATCCCAGAATTTAAAGATAATCAATTAATGTATATTAAAATTAATTTAAATAATAATGAAATTTCTATCAAGAGTAATGAACAAGCTAAATCAATTATCAATATTAATAAATATGTAAAAGATATTTATCATCATTCAAATTTAAAATCTGAATCCGGATCTAATTCTGATATTGATGATGAAAATTATGATATCAATTCTGAAATAATTGATATGTTAACAAAAGAATTAGCTAATTCTAAAAATTCAGAAGATATTTTAGAAATTGAAAATACACTTAAAATTATTAAAGCAAAACATAATTGTAATGGATAACTGCGATCATTAATTATAGTCTTAAATTTTGATATAAATATTAAAATTAGACTAATCGTCTTGAATTTTGAATAAAGCCCTCGTTACATTTAAAATAGTTTGTAATTCTGAATTATCATCAATATTAAAAACATTACATTCATCTTCATTGCATAAATTTTCATAAGGTGAATCACATTTTTTATTTTGAATATATTTATCAAATTTATCAAAATTATATATATTATTTTCAACTGGTATATTTGTTATATTATTATATAATGGAACTGTCTTTTTTAATTTATATTCAATATTTAATATATCGTCTGTTAATCCATAGTAATATACTGCTTTATTATTAATTCTACCTAAATTATATATAAAAAAACTCGTATTTAATGCATTATAATCAACTCTATCATAGTAACTATATTTTGCTTTAGTTAAATTTGGTAAATTTCGAAATTTATACATTATTTAATGTATTTAAATTATAGTCTTTATATATTTTTTATTTTAATTTTTATATTTTTAAATTCCAACATTTGATTTCTGTGATGGATGATATATAACATTCCTTAAATCATTTATTTCTTTATCTGTTTTCATATTTTTACATATAAAATCAAAAGGTATATATTTTAAACATTGAGTTAAAAAAATTATACTAAACATACCACAATCATAATTATCAAATTGTTTCTGAATTTTATTATATTTTAATTCAAAATTAATATTTTTTTTTAAATTTACTTGAGATTTTACTAAATTCATAAATTCTATTGCTTCTTTAGGAGGTTCATTAGCAACTGAATCATAATAATAAATTCCAAAATTATTATTTTTTTGATTTAAATTACAATATATAGCAACCCAATGACTTCCTGGTTGATTATGATAATCTAAATTTAATATTATTCCAAATTGTGTTATTTTTGATGGTAAATTTTTTATATTAAAATTACATAAATTATCTCCTATACAATCACCATTATTATAATAACTCGCAAAATCAATAGGATAAACACCCATAAATTTAAAATTTTTATATAATTTATGATATTGTTCCATTACATATAATATATCATAAGTATTTAACCATGTTTGTTTATTTGTATACCATTCTTTAGGTTTTAAAGGACGAAATGAATCTTCTATTTTATTTTTAAATTTTTCATTTTTTATTTGATTTGCCCAACATAATTCTTTTTTACATAAATGTTTAAATTTATTTGATAATTCTCTATGTAAATTTTTTTTTGTTTTATTAGTTATAGAAATTTTATCTTCTTCAGATTTTGTTAATTTATTATACTCTTTAACTATAAAATGCAATTCTTTAGTTGAATAACAAGTTCCAGATTTGGCATACATTTTTTGACTATAAGGTGAACAATGTAAAATATTTTGATTATCCATATTTTAAATATATTTATTTTTTTATATTTTGGATAAATTTGATAATTATATTATCTAATTCATTATTATAATATTCTATAAATTCCACATAATTTAATAATATATTATCATTATTTAATATTTTATTTTCAAATATTTTATTTAATTCTGATTGTAATTTTAATTTATTTATATTTTTATTTGTTATATTTTTTTTTATTAATTTTTTATTAAATAATAATGATAAATTGTTATCCATATTATTATTTTATTTTTATTTTTTAGAAATTCAAGCTTAAATCTTAAATATTATTTTAAAATTTATAATTTTATTTATTATAAAACTGTAAATAATAATGAACATAAATAAAAAATATTTTTATTTAATAATACCTATAATAATAAATATATTAATATATTTTTTTATTATTTATTATTATATCTTGATACAAAATAACAATAAAACAAATCAAGAAAAATATCAAGAAAAATATCAAGAAAAATATCCGATATATTGGGAAGATAATATACAAAAATTTAATGAAATACCTAAAAAAATATGGACATATTGGGATGATGCTAATAATATTCCAGATTTTATACTAAAATGTATAAATACTTGGATATATACAAACAATGATTATGAAATTACAATATTAAATAATGATAAAGTAATTGAGTTATGCAATGTTAATATAAAACAATCAAATATTGATGATAAATCTCATGCTAGAAAAGCTGATATGGCCCGTTTATTAGTAGTAGCAAAATATGGTGGAATATGGATGGATGCAAGTATAATATGTACTGAATCATTAAATTGGATACTAGATATACAAAAAAATACAAATGTTGAGTTTATTGCTTATTATAGTCCGTCATTAGGTAATAATGAAAAATATCCTGTAATTGAATCTTGTTTTTTTGCAGCTGTACCAAGATCAAATTTTGTAATTAATTGGTTATTAGAGTTTGTATTTATGACTAAATTTAATACTGATTTAGATTATATTGAATATATAAAAAAAACTAATATTGATATGCAAGATTTAGATTCATCTTTACCTTATTTAGTAATTCATCTCTGTGCTCAAGTTATTCAACAAAAAAATATTAATAATCCTTATAAATTATATTTAATGAATATTTTTGATGGTCCATTTAAATATTTACATCAAAATAAATGGGACATAAAAAAATCTTTAGATGCATTATGTTCAGAAACAAATTTATATCCTATAATAAAATTTAGAGGTGATGAACGTAAATTTATTAATAATAATTCATATAAATTAAATTGTAATAATAATATAAATAAACATATTAGGTATGTTTTAGGTTAATTAATTAAAATAATTATTTTAATCTTTTATGGATTTTAATTTATTAATATTTTATTTTATTTTTGTTATTGTAAAATGACCAATCATAAAAAATATTTTTGATTATCAGTCAATAATGATGTTCTTATAAATTTTTAATTTCATTATAACATCTATATACATTTGATAAACATTTATATGGTGGTTTTTTATATTTGCAGATCAACTATCTATAGCTAATACTTCACCATAACTTCTATGATAAAAACAATTTATAACTGCTTAAATTTGTAACAATCGAATTACAATCATTTATTTTATTCGAAATTGTTGTTATAACTTATTTTTCAAAAAGAGAATATGCAGAAATACTATTAAATAATAAAACAATAATAAAAATATTTAAAAACATTATTGTTAAATATATATTTTTAAATAGTTTTATAAAAAATATTTAAAAGTATCAATTTAATTTTATGATATATAATAAATAATATAATATAATTATAAAATTTATTATTTTTTTATTTAATATTAAATGATACGCATTTAGTGATTTGTTTAAACTTGTATTATTGTTTAAACTTGTATTATTGTTTAAACTTGTATTATTGTTTAAACTTGTATTATTGTTTAAACTTGTATTATTGTTTAAACTTGTATTATTGTTTAAACTTGTATTATTGTTTAAACTTGTATTAT
>Ga0209358_10001212_pt1 | contig 20928 bp, 35 predicted proteins | sample LauGreFa1BDMLBSN_2_FD_187574 | JGI IMG/M metagenome (GOLD analysis project Ga0209358, IMG submission 187574) | Freshwater lake microbial communities from Lake Michigan, USA - Fa13.BD.MLB.SN (SPAdes) (version 2) | ecosystem: Environmental > Aquatic > Freshwater > Lake | place: Lake Michigan, USA...
GAGCTTCGTTAAATAACTCCTTCACTTTGTTTACGAAATCAATTGGACTCATGTTTTATTTTATTTTAATTAGTGAACAATAATATTAGTGCAACTTAACTTGGTCAAGTAAGTTTTTAATTTGAGCTTTTATTTGCTCTGCTTTCATTTCCTCCGGTCTTTTATACTTAAATAAACCCTCAACCGAGAAGCCTTTGAAATCTCCGTTCTTAATAGAAGCCCATACTTCTGGATTATCTACCTTGAAGCTACCAAACCAACTACCTTCCGGTGCATCTTCAAATCCGACCATTGGTTGTATGCCTCTTTTCTTTGAAGTAATGAAGCTCTCAAATAAAGTAACACCATCAACAATTTGCATTGGATCGTGCATTAAGTTTACGTTTGCTTGGTATCCCTTTTGAAAGTACTTTTGTACTATCTTTTGAATGGTAGCTGCATTGAATACAACATAATACTCTCCGTTTGCATCAAAACGATAAATTGGAGTATCACTTAACATTAAAGGACCAGAAACAATTTGCTCATCTTCATTGATTGAGAATTTCATTTTTTGAACACTCGTTAGTTTGTTCTCTGCCCAAGTTAAAGCAGCTTCGCCACCCCAAGCATCGTACATTAATTTGCCACAACCATCTTCATAGCTTTTAGAACTTTCTAAATCTACTTTGTGTCTGCTCAAATAAGAGTACATTCTTTGAATTGTATCTAAAGAGATTGGCTCTCCACTTGCTAATTGATTAGCTCTTGTTTTACCTACCGGAGTCCCACAAGTTCCCCAACCATTTTCCTCTGCCCAATCTAAAGCCTTTTGAGCAGTATTCTTTACACTCTCTGGATAGTCGCTAAATGAGTCAGCAAACTTTAAGAAATTCTTTTGAATTGCAGGTTTATCAACGAGTGCGATGAAGTCCACCTCACTGTCATCGTTGAAGTCGCTTGATATATCCAGGTAATAGAATGGAATGTTTGAGTCATATTTCATATTAATAAATAGTTTAAATGTTATTTAAAGCGACTTGAATTAAGTATTCTTGTTACTCTATTTTGTGAATTTGTTACATCACTCTCTAAAACGTATGCCTTTATAGCTTGGTTTCCGAGTGCATTAATTGTTCCTTGATTTAATTGAGTTACAGTTTGCTGCATAGGAGCTGGACTTACCGGAGCTGCTGCATAGCTTCCGCCTGGCATATTTACTCCACCGGTATTGCCACCAGGAGTTGGAACTGCCATGATTTTTTGTACTGATTTATAACCAGCTGCTAAAGATATACCGGCATTAATAGGTGCTAATACTGGACCAACAATTGGAATACCTACAGTACTTTCATAAGCCTTTTGAGCTGATAATATAGCCGAAATAACTGCACTTGAAATAGCTAAAGCCTTTTGCGTTCCACTTCCCTCTTCTGCCAATTCACTTGCTTTAGATAAACTTTCAGCTACTGCACCAAGAGCTATCATTTGCGACTCAAGTTTAGCACGAGCCAATAATCTCTCGGAGTCAGCTATTTGAGTATTTAAAACAACTGTTTGTTTTTTAAGTTTTGATAAATCCTTATAGTTATTTCGCTCTTTTTCAGTAGCAATAGTTTGAATGCTATCTATACTTAAAATTATTTGCTTATCTGCTTCTAATTTTCTTTTAGCTTCTTCAGCTTCTTGCTTTGCTCTTTTTGCAGCTTCTTCTCTTCTCTTTCTTTCTGCTGCTTGATATTCGTAATTAGCAGCTATACCCTCAGCATTTGATTTGTTTATAGTATTTAAAGCCTCTTTTGCACCTTGTTGGTCTATTTTCTTAATATCGTTATAGTGCCTAATTTGAGCTTCTGTTCTTCTTCTTCTATAACTTTGTTCAATATCAAATATCTCTTTCTCACTTGCTCCCCTTGCTTTAGCTTTAGCTACATCAATTTTTTGTTGATTTTCTAAAGATTGAGTAAGTTGGTCAAGCTCATATTTGCTACCCTCTTTAATTGTTTTATTAAACTCTTTTTGTTTTGCAGTAGCCTCTTCTGCTGCATTTGAAAGTTTATCAAAATAAGCAACCGCTTGTCCTAAAGCAACCACAAGTAAACCTATACCAGTTGCAGCAATAGCTCCTTTAAGAACATTAAAAGCTACACTTGTAGTTTCTACCTCAACTCCAAACAATCGCATTGTAAAGGCTGCAGCTTTTGTAGCTAACTCGTTTGCCTTTATTACAACTGTACTATTTTGAATTACAGATATTAAGTTTTTAAAGCCTTGAATACCGGTATCTAAAAAAGTATTTAAACCCTCACTTAAAGCTAAAGCACCTTGTACCTTTACTAAAGTTTTTTGCAAATCCTCGCTCTCAACCCCAAAAACTGCCATTGCTCCTTGTACTGCTGCAAACCCACCGGCAACACCTTGCAAAGATTGACTAAATGCTTTGAACTTTGCATCCGGATTAAATGACTCGGTCATGTTTTTAGCATCAGCAATCCTGTCTTTTAATTCTTCAATTCTTTTGGCTGCATTAACTGCTTCTTTTGACCCCTCTCCAAATTGTTCGCTTAGCCTTAATTGCTCAAATTGTAAATCCTTTAATATCTTACGGATTTCTCCCATTGAAGTAACAACTTGCTCTTTGCCACCAACCTCAATTTTTATTCCTACTATATTTTCTGCCATTTTAATAAATTGTGTCTATTACTTTTAATAATTCTACTTTCGTAGGTTTCTCGCTTAATGGATCATAACCCTCTACTTTGTTTATTCTCCACATCGTTCCATCTATAAGTATGTTTTTTGCAAAATCTAATGTTCTTATGTCCATGCTCGTTAAATGGAATTGAGCAGTTAAGATTGTGCTATTAGGATTTGTTATTTCTGCAAAATACTGACTCCAGAATGAATTGAATAACCCATAATTAACTGTAGTGCCGGTAATCGTGTAGTAAATCTCTTTTGGAGATGCCCAACCTAATGATTGAAAGTAAGTGCCATTATCTGGAACAGTTGGATGCTCCCACATACCAGCATAAGGGAATTGATGAATATTGGTTTGATAGTTACCCCCACCGGTATTCTTTATATCCCAATGCGATACTGTCAACATTTTAGTTTGTAGAATACGGATATTACTTGAAGTAATACTCTCATCTGCAAAATTACCCTCTTTGTATAAAGCCGGAACTATTTTGTCTTGACCATTAGGAGCATAATTAATAGTAGATGCAAATATAACTTCTAAATCATCTTTGTCTTTAGCATACTCGTATTCGCTATCATAACTATAATCCATATAACCCTCGTTATATTTTTCTTTATAGGTTTTATTCCAATAGGCATCATCATTCTTATATTTGAAATTAAATACACGAGCATTTAATTCGCCCATAGGTTTTAATCTAATCTCTTGACTTCTATCAAGTTTGTCGCTCCAATCTAAACTTTCATTTAAGTAGAAATCTATATAAGGAGTGATTATCAGCTTTTTAGCTATATTTTTATCCTCAACCACATAAAGATTAAACATTTTAAGGATTGAAGTAAAAAAGTCCGTTATCTTGATGTTTTTAGGTACGCAATAATTCATTTGCAATACATCATTAATTACTGCTTGAGTTGCAGTTTTAACCGGAGTGTCAATATACCAAGTTGAATTATTAGTTACAATTGTAGAAGTCAATCCTCCAACGTATGGTAAATATTCAATAACTATTTTGTAAATGTCATTTGTAACAAGATTAACTACTGTACTTAAATTCTTGCCATATATATACGGATCGTTAGCAGTTCCTTGATTAGAAGTTTGGAAGCTATCTAAAATAGCAAATTGAACGCCATTCTTAAATAACTTAATAGAATAAAAACCTTGTCCTACAATAGACAAGTTCATAAACAAATTGAATTGAGTATTATTTACAGTTGTAGCTCCAGTATATTGATATTGCCCACCACCTATACTTGCAAAATCCCTAAATGTACCAGCATACCAAAGGAATGTATAAGGAGATACTGCAGTTAATCCAAATGTATATTGAGTTGTACCTATATTTAATAATTGAGATACTAAAATCTTTAATCTATCATCATTATTAGGAACTATTAATCTTTTAAAAAATGCAGTATCAAAGAAAGCACAATCATATGTATACCCACTTAAATTGAATATCCTTTGTATGTATTCCCTTACATAAACTGCCGGTCTTAATGCTTGTTCGTAAAAATGATTTCTTGTAGAAGTTTCAGCTACCTTGCCATAGTCAATCAATGGATAGAAATACCCAACACCTGGATTTGTATTTCTATTAGTCCAAGATGCCACCATATTTGCATAGTTATAAGTATGATTAAGGTCATCAAGATATAACTGCTCAAGGAGTTTAGTGCCGGAATTAACATTTGAAATCTCATCTGTAATGCCTTTGCTCAACTCATAGTAAAACCCACCTAATTCTCCAAATACTGCACATTCATACTCTACATGATTTGCATACTTGACAACCTCCATAACCCTTAATTTTCCCTTAAAGATTTGAATATTGTCTACTAATATAATGCAGTTACTTCCAACTGCTGCAGTATAGTTCTCATTTACATTAGGTGCTTGAGTATTTACATTTTCAATAGCTAAAAATCTGCCAAGCTCGGAGATATGGTTGAATATTTTGTTATTCTTTTGACTGCCTTGTATTACTATTGTTTTTGAATAACTGGTATTCTTACTCCCAAATTCTTTAACATCATCAATAACATAGCTAATCTCACAAGCTATGTCATCTGTTAAATCTAATTCAAAACCCTCTACAAATATTTGTGTTCTCATTATCGTAATTGTGTGGATTGTGTTCCTAATAGAATATCTATTTCTAAATTGAATATTTTATCTGCTCCTCTTTTCTTTTCTGCCCAGTCGCTTGTTTCTATTGTTACTGGTATCATTAAAGAATTATTGTCTATTTGAGCATATACTTGTGGAGAAGCTAACAATTCTCTTAACCATAAAAAGTCAGTTTCGCTAACATAGTCGCTTACTAATTTAATCTTATGAGTCATTGTGTTAGAATAGTTAGTTTTAACCTCGCCTAAATAACCACTTGCTACTCTATCTAAACTTACATCTCTATCCAATCCACTTGAAGTAAGCGTAGTAATTAAACCCAATTTACTTATAGATTGTCTTTCTATATTTGTATTCACACGATTAACCCCAGAAAATAAGAAGCTCTCAAAACCACCCATTGCGTTAAGGAAGTGAAGCATAACCGGATTATTCTTTGTGCAGTTAGTTTGTATCTCAACTGTATAGTTAGGCATATTTTCTATGTTATCCCCACTTATTGCAAATTGCTCTAATAAATGCACATCTTGAGCCAAGTTTAAATCAGCCCCAGTAATTGACAAATTATAAACGCCCACTCCAGTTGATCCAGCTCTTGAATAACTTGAGCCATCATAATTCCATTCAACTATATCAGTAGAATATAATTGAGATTTGTAAATAGGTATATAAGTTTGATAATTGCCATACAATTGCAGTATTCTGCTTCTGTTTGTAGAAAGATACATACCATTGTAATAAGTACCACCCAAATCAGCTCTTAAGTCATCATTTAAGAATGCCGGATAACCATACCAAGCATAACTTGTTTCAGTTACTACGTTGGTTGTAATTACTCCACTCGTATTTTCCGTTCCGTATTTAACTTGATATTGAATATAAGGTAAATAAATAGAGCTTTTGTTTGCCTCTATATAATTCCTTATAATTGGTGCAACATCTAAATAAGCATAAGTAGTTGTAGCGAATGTAATAGCTTTATATTCTCTTAAAACCATTACTCCGTTAATATAAATATCAAATATGTAACGATTATAAGCATAAGGTAAAGAAACCACTTGGCTCTCTCCGAATGCATGAATAACTGGTCTATATAAAGACCTCATTTGATTAATTGCGTAAGCTCCTTGTAAATTAGTAAGTGCCATTATTTATTATTTTCCCATGAATTTTTAATTGCTACTTGTACTTCAAACCCTACTGCTTCCGACAAGTCCTTTTGGAACTCTGCTGAATTAAATAGCTTTAAAGCATTGTCAAAATAGTTTGTTGGTTGTATACCTTTTCTTTTTATACTTCTTGCAAATGCAGTCGCTAAACTTCTCAATTTGGTTGTTTGGCTTACTGTACTTCGTATTGATTTTCTTTTCTTTTCTAAACCAGATATTGTGTATTTGTCGCTTGGTCTAATATTGTGCCTTGTAATCCAACCTTGCATTGCATCTATCATTTTTTTAGATGCACCTTTAGTTTTGAATTTATAAGGACTTCCACTTAAAGTTTTACCAACTCCGGCAACCCCTTGATTGACAAAGTCCCAATATTCTGCAGCTTTACTGTCTTTAGGATAGCCAATTGTAACCATATAGCTTTTACCTAAATAAGTTACATCAAAGGTCATATCCATTAAAGCACCGGTATCAATCTTCTGCTTTGCTCTTAAATTCCTTTGAGCTGCTTCAATAAACTTCTTGGCATAGGTAGCTAACAAATCCTCTACCACATCCATTCTTCCGGTTGTGGTAAAATCTTGTTTATTATCTCCTATTGTATAAATCATTTTAAGTTTTTAATCTGTTGTTGCTCGTAATCTTGTTTTGCTTTCAAATATGCTAAATCATTTAAGAATTGAAGTACCGGCATATCGTATACCTCATCTAATTTGACTCTTTCGTGTTCGGCAACAATTGCTGCTTGATAGATCCAGCCATAAGTGTCCATAAATCGTTTACCACTTTCTCGGACTCGGATTGGCTCATCTTCGCTTCTTTCAATAGGCTCTCCAAATAGTCCTTTGAATTGCCCATCCAGTTTAGATATACTTTGCAAAAAAAAACCACCATTCCGTAAACCTCTACGATTGATGCACTCAACAAATCTTCTGCATATATATCGTGGTCTTGGTCTTGATATTTTAAATCTCTATACCCAAACCAGCTTTTCTTTTGTGGCATTACCATTGAAGCTGCAATCCTATGCAAGTTCTGTACTACGTCCCTTTGGAAGTATTTAGTTGTTATATATCTACCAGTCCCACCTACTCTTATTTCTCTTATATCTGGAATAAAACGATAAACATTTCCATTTGCTTTGATATACTTACAAGTTTTGCTCGGTAGTTGCTCTTTATAGATAAATTCAATCTCCTTGCATTTCTTGTTAAATTCATTCATAGGCATAGCATCTACTTGCTTTTCAGTCAAGTTGTATAGGATTGCTACTACCTTAACGATAGCCTCAAAGTTATCATCTGTTTTTAACTGCTCCAGTTGTTGAAATTGGTAAACAGTTACATCATTCCAAGTCATTGTAGTTTATTTTAAATAGGTAAAAAATAGAAAGTACCTTACGAAAAGGAGTATTGCCCAAACCCACCTTGTAGGTATGTAAGTGCCACATATCTTAAAGCATCAATAGCATGGTCATTCATTCCTATAACTTCATTCAGCATTTCGCCATTCTTTTGTTTCCACTTGTAACTTGCTAACTCTCTTAATAGATTAGTACTATCGTTTGTGATATTCATTTTGTAGCCTTTGAGTAAGTTTAAACCAGCTCTTACCGAGTCAGCCCCTTTCTTTACCCCACTTGCATTGATACCACAGTTAAATAACTCTTGAATTGATTTAGGCTCTGAACTATCTGCTATTACCGAAGTAATACCTTGCTCTTTTAATTTATCTGCTAACATTGGATTAGTCAATTGCCTTTCATAAACAAACTCCTTAATATAAAGCTCCCCATTATACCTCCAAACTCCAACACAAGCACTTGGATCATTTGTAAAACCAAAGTCCAAGCCATATCCTATAAGTTGAGCCTCACTCGGTATATTTGCACATCTTGTATAGTTTCTAAACACTAAACCCTCAATCTTACCAGTCATTCCTCTGGCATATACTTTCCATAATTCAAGGTCTACCTCTTTAAGATTTTCAATTTTTTCAACTAACTTCTTGTCTATAAATGGATTGTGTCTATAATCGGATATGATTAACTTAACATTTGGTTGTCCTAATAACTTTTCATGTACCCAAAAAGCCTCATTTGGATTGTAGTCAATATATGTTTTGACTTTAGTACGCATATAAAGCTCGTTAAATACATCATAACGCACCCCATTTGCCTCATTGATAAATAAGTAATCTCTTTTACCATTCTTGGCATCTTGAGCATCATCATAGCTTTTAAACTCTATTATACTTCCAGATTGAAAGGTAAATATCCTATCCGACTTGTTATATTCCTTGACTAATTGCTTTAATTCCTCGCTTGAGCTCCAAATAGTGATGGCATCTCTTAATGCACCGGCTTTTAAGTTAGGTATATCTTGACCGGCTACAGTTATAACTAAATTTGGCTGACTTACTGCAAAAGTAAATAGCACCTGGAGAATAGAGTAGGTTTTACCAGAGGAAGTACCCCCTTGATTAACTACAATATCCTCTTTGGCATCTAAATTAGCTTTGTAAAGTACTCCAGTTGTGAACATTATTTTAAGGTCAAATCCTTTTCAAGTAAGAATATGGTTGTAGTGTTTGTTGTGTGTATGCTGACAATATACCAACCCTCATTGAGATAGGTATTAACTTTGTCTATGTCATCTTTAATAACTCGTTGTTTTTTGTCCATAGTTAGTTTTTAATGTTTTAATTTATCAACTTCTTTTTTAAGGAGGTAAATTGCATAAAAAGAAAATACATTCATCAATAAACTCACGATTATAAGGTTTTCCATAGTTTATTTAATTTCATTTTCGCTACTTGCTAAAGGTATTGCACTTTCTACAACCTTAACATTCACAGTATTAATAGTTACCTCTTGGCTTACAGTTTCTTTAGGTTTCCCATATACCCTACTCATTAAAGTATCTAAAGAATATAAGCTGCCTTTCTCAAGTGATTTCTTTAAAGCATTTGCGACTGTCTTTTCTAATATCGTGGCGTTTGGATTTTTAAAGGTATCTGCCAACTCTTCAAGAGTCATAGACATAAGTACTTGAATAGCATCGTTTACCTCGCTCATTTTGTACCCTTGCTCTTTTAAAGCCGATACAAACTTTCTTGGTCTGCCATTAGGATTTCTTACCTCTCCCTTTTTAGCCGGTCTTAAATTCTGTTCGTTAGCCATTTCTCTTATTTGTTTCTAAATTATCTATTAAACTTTTCGTTAAAGTATTGCTCTGCAGATTGGTAGCTATTACTCTCAATGTATGCAGTTTTAACTTGGTGCTCGTGTATTTGTTGAGCTTTTATGAATGCTATTAGTAAATCATTACCTATGAAGTATCTATTTTGCTCCATAAATGATTGTAAGAATTCTACTGGTGTTTGTTCCATAGTTGTTTATTTTTAATTCTTTCAAGCAATTTCTTTTCTCTTTTAGTAGCACGGTAATTATCTTCAATCATCTCAATCGTTTCTTTTGATACTTTTTTACCCAAGAAAATAAAATTGAACCAAGCTGAAAAAATTTGAATATTATATAAAATTAATCTCATAGTTATTTATGATATTCTATTACTTTTTTATGTGTTTCTTTTAAGAAGTCCTTATAATTCTTTTTATCTCCGTAGCGAATGTGGCAAATTCTACATAATGCTTGTAAATTCTCTATGGTATCTTCCTTTTTCGTGCCACCCATACCCCTACAATCAATATGGTGAATATCAGTAGCCTTTGTGCCACATACTTCACAAGGCATGAATGAGCCGGTATCATATCCGAAGTAATCAAGGTATAGTTTTGTGTGTTTTTGCATTAAATTACTTGTCCGTTTCTCTTAATTACTAAACTTGGATCTAATTTCCTCATTCTATCTACTATTACTTGGCAGTATTTAGGATCAAGTTCCATTCCGTAGCATTTTCTTTTAGTATTGTTTGCTGCTACCATTGTAGATCCAGATCCTAAAAATAAATCTAAAATATTATCACCAGCTTTATAATTATTAAAAGACCATTCAACTAATGCAATTGGTTTTTGAGTAGGATGTACTCTTTTTTCACCCATTTCGCTTCCTTTAATCATACCATGCCATTTATGTCTAAATACATCTACCTTAACTCCTTTATTAACAAATGCTAATTCTGCACCACTAAATGTATCTCCTTCTCTTTCTTTATCCCAAACTAACCATCCAAATCCATTTGGCAAACAAGATGTATAATAATTTGCACCCCAAAAAATCATTGTTGAATTTATAAATAATGATTGACATAAATTAAAAGCATCAATTGCAACAGTTACATCATTATCACCTAATATTTCTCCAAAATCATTTTCTTTTGCATTCCCTTTAATCCCCTTACCACTATGACTAATTCCGTATGGAGGATCAGTAAAAACCATATCAACCTTTTGACCATTTAAAAGTTTAGATACTTGGTCACTATCCGTACTATCCCCACATAACAATCTATGTTCCCCTATTTCAAATAAATCTCCTAAAACTATATCAGTTGTAATCTCATCCGACACTTCAAAATCATCTTCTTCAGCTTCTAACTCCTCTGCAATCTCAAATCCAGGTATATCTAAACCCCAATCACTTAATTCCTCAACGTCCCACTCGTTAGCTAACATTTCCCAGTCATGCTCTCCAAACCCAACATTGTCTGCAATAATAAATCTTCTTATTTCATCTTCTGTAAGATCTTTAGCTGACTTAATCCACTCATCTGGTACTTCTTTATATCCTAACTCTTTTAAAGCCTTTAAACGCATATTCCCACCCAAAACAACCATATCCTCATTTACAACCATTGGTCGCAGAGCCATCATTTTAGGAAATTCCTCAATGCTTTTAACAAGTTTTTTAAATTTCTCATCACGGATTACTCGTGGATTGTTCGGATTTGATTTGATCGTAGTTAGTTTTATCATTTGAATAGTTTACCTTCTGTTTTAGTCATTTTATTTATTAAATCTATTTGCTCCTGGTTGTTATCGTAATGGATAGCTACTCCCAACCTTTTAACTGTTTCCCACTTGTTCTTTCCATTGGTAAAGTAAATATCGCTTCTTCTTATACCTAACTTATCAGCCACATCAAATACCTCTTTACTATCCTTACTTTGTCTTGCAGTAATGATTAACACTCTGTAATTCTCTGCTAATAGCTGCTTTGCTTTCTCTTGTCCTTTAGTAGTACTTAAAGTATCATCAAAATCAAAACTTACTACTTTTGTAGCAAATTCTCCTTGAGCCAATATTGCACGATATACTTTCTCTGCCTTTGATTTCGTATCATAGATACAAGCCCCATTACCTATCCTATACTTTCCGTTAGATGAGCACTTATAAATTGGCATCTACTTTCTTTTTAGATTTCTTACCATTCGTACTGTCTTGATTAGGTGCTTCACTCGGTTGTTCAGCGACTTTAAGGCTTTCTTTATATTTATTGGCATAATTATATACTCGGTTTACAAGTTCAAAAACGCAGCTTCCACAGTTATTTCTATCATTGCTTTCATAGATATACTTGTTATGGATTGCTTTATACTGCTCAAATACTGGTTGCGTTAGGTTTCTCAATACTTCATATTGAATACTGATTGAGTTATCTAATTGGGTAACAAATAAAAAATCTAATTCTTCTTGTGTCATTTTCTTATAAATTTTATGATTAATTGAAATAAGATTACTGAAAGGAATGCACCTATGATAATCTCTTTAATATAAATAGGCAAAAGTGAAATTATTAAATAAGCATATACCGGCAGACAATACTCGCAACCAAATGGCTTCTTTTTTAAATACTTATTCCAGCTTGGAACTTGGTAGATTTCAAACCATACTACCATTACAATCAAAGTTGCTATGATATTTTGTAGCATATAGGAGTAAATTTGTTTTCTTTATTTTCTTGCACTTTTTTGAATACCTTATCCAGCTCATCAAGTATCTGGTCAATGTCCCATTCTTTAGGAACGTCTATTTCGCACTCAATAGTGAATTTAATTTTCTCGTTAAATAAGTCGCTCATTTTGGCTTTTCTTTTGATTTTAGAGATAGTTTCATAAATACTTCGTACCGGTATGCCAGTATCATTGCTTAACTTTTTAGCCTTGCAATTATATTTTAAATAGTATTTAAGTAGGTTGTTCTCGTAGAATGGTAGTTTGTCATGAAATTCCTCCACCTTTTCAAACTTTGCCTCCATTATCTCAAAATCACTTGGAGTTTCTACTATATTAGGTACTTCCTCATAAACTTTTCTAAATTTATTATGGAATGTACTGTCATTGGACTTAATCATGTTTAAAATGGTGCGAATAACGTAAAACTTCAAATATCCATCGGAGTTCATTTGTAGCAGCCTTTCTTCTGGTAGGTTGCAAACCACTAATAACATTTCACTAAATAATTCTTCCCTTAAATGCTCTGGGTGCATCTTATTGATAACTTCTCTTAACTCTTTTGAGTTATATAAATCAGTTAGTATCTGCTGCCTCATCTTTGTAGATCATTGTTAGGAGTAAACTATAAGTAAACAAATCATCTAAACTATCCTCAAGGCTTTCGTTTTTTGCTTCTCTATCTATTAAATTAACTATTCTTGAAATCTTAATGCCAATTTGGTTTAAACAAACTTTGAACGCAGTTGTATTTAAAAGACAAGCACTTTCTTTAAAGTTGCTTAATCTATCCTCATTGGCATAGTCATCTCCTTTACTTTCTATAAGCTCAAGTATTTCCTTAAACTTATCTCTTGCAAATTGTAATTGTTGCTCTTTAGTCATTAGAAAGGTAAATCTTCTTTTTTAGTTGCAACCTCTATTTTGCCATTTGTCCAAGCTACTTTCCCATTGCCCACATAAACCCTTTTCTCTTTAGCTTCTCTTTGCTCTTTTGTTTGTTGTAAACTTATAGCAACATTATTGCCATATTTATCTTGCTCATCGTTAATAGATGCAGTATAGTACTTATATGTACCATCTTCTTGCTTTAGGCTGAAATTAATTAGTGCTGACATTTTTTTGTTCTTTTATTAGTTGTTCGGAATATTCCTCAAGTTTTGCTCTGTTCTCTTCGTTTAGAATTACATAGTTATTTGCCATGCTATCAATAGCTCCGGCATTTGCTAAATCAATCTCATACATTTTTTTAAAATCTTCATGAGTTATTTTCATAAGCAAATCTCTATTAATCCAATCCAATCTACCAGTATAACCTTTTAAAGTTTGTTTAGCTCCGTAAGTTGCTCCGGTTTCTGTAATTATAAAATCAAAATAATCTCTACTCAATTTAGCATAAAGTAAAGCCTTTGCAAAGTAAAAAGCATCTGTTGTTTTCGCTGCCATAGTGTAAAATTAAGGTTTTTTGTTAGTTAAAATTATTTTATATTAAAAGTTATGCACAATTTATTAAAAATGTTTAGAAAAGCCTTTGTTGTGCTACATGGTCTTTAATTCGCTGAATAGATTTATCGTAATATTCTTTATCAAGCTCACAAGCAGTAAGTTCAAAACCATAATCATGACAAGCTATTGCTATGCTTCCAGATCCTAAATGAGTATCAAGTATTTTATCATTTTCTTTAGCATATTTATCCAAAATCCACTTATAAAGTGCAACTGGTTTTTGTGTTGGATGTATTTTACCACCTTCTTCTTTTCTATCTGCCATTGTTTTATGAATAGAATAATCAAATATTTGAGCAGGTTTTTTTATATTTGTCCAAGCATACTCTGCAGAAGCAAAATTTTCAACTGTTTGTTTTTTATTCCAGATTAAAAAATATTCAGTAGTTGGTAAAATAAAATTATTAGCACCCCAAATAATTTGAAATTTTGATATTCTAAATAATTCATTAAAATATTCTTCAGATGGTTTAATATCCCATTCATTTAATTTAGCTGATTTGCATAATCTATTTGATAATTCAACTCTATTCCCAAACCTTGCAATACCATAAGGAGGATCTACAATAGCTAAATCAAAGTATTTATCTGGGTAACGAGCCATAAGCATTATATTATCCTCATTAGTAATTGTTATTTTGTCTGTTAAGTTCATAGTTTATAGTAATTGTTAATAGTTTGCATAAATTCATCTAAACTCCAGCATACTGCACACAAGTAGCCTTTTTTAGTTAGATAAGCCATTATTTTCTTTTGAGCTTCGCTTGGTTTATTATATCCGTACTTCATTTCAATATATAGTCCATGATATTCGCCCATAGGAGTAGGAATAAACAAATCCGGCACGCCACTCAAAACCCCTTCAGCTTTTAATCGTTTAGCAGTACTGAAGTGCCTAAATCCTCCATTTGGTATGGCATATATCAATTCTCTCGGATATTGTAATTTAAACCAGTTTATACAATTTACTTGTAGTATATGTTCCGACATTAGATATATTTAAAAATGTGAGCTATTACATCAACTGTCCAACCATTACCAAGCATTTTATACCTTTGTGAGTCCGATACATGATTAGTATAGTTGTCTTTTACTGTCTGCAGCCTTTCGCATTCAATTGGAGTCAATTTTCTAACTTTATTAGAATATTCAATAGCATTAGTAAATCCAGTATCTAAACAATAAGTTTTGCCATCTTCACGAGTTAAATGACCAGTACCACCTTTACCAGTTTTACTTGATCTTGGCATCATATTGTGTACTATATGAGTAGAATTTGAAGCACTTACCCTTGTTGAAATTGTTATAGATTTTTCTGTATGAATTGTTTGATTATAACTATCAAGCATATCTTTATCTTTTGCTAAATTATTAGATAATAATTGCTTTAATCTAACATTATTTTCTGCATCAATAAAATATTTCTCATCTACTTTTGGCTCAAGAATATCCTTTAGTAAAATTCCTAAATCTTTAGGCTGCTGAATAGTGCTTTCTAAATCTCCAAATAAACCACTTGGCTTCATTCCGATATTAGTCCAGTATAATCTTTGTCTATTTTGAGCAGATACCAAACTACTATTTATCATTATAGGATTAACTCCAATAGCTTTACTCAAAATCTTTTCCCACTTTTCGCCCATCATTACATTCTCAAGTAAAAAGTATTTAGGTTTTACCTCGTTTAATAGTCGCATATACTCCCAGAATAAGTAAGATTGTCCCTCAAACTCGTATTCTTGGCTTTTCAACTCAAGATAATGATCTAAAGTTAAAATCTCTTGCTCATCTTTAGTGCTCATTCCTTTGCGTTTACCAGCAAAAGAAAAGGATTGGCATGGACTTCCACCTATTAATAAATCAATTTTAGGCAAAGAATAACCATCTACTTGAGTAACAGATCCAAGTTGTTTAGTATTTGGGTAGTTTGCCATTGTTACAGTTATGGCATATTTGTCAATTTCGGAAGCAAAATAGTTATCTACTTTAATTCCTACTCTTTCAAGTGCTTGTTGCCCACAAGACATTCCATCAAATAAGGATAGTACATTCATTTGTTAAAGTAGTTTTTAAAGTTAGCTTCCCATTCAGCTCTTTTCTCTGCCACTCTTTGCGATTTATTATCGGTTTCTGGCTTGTTTGTTACTTGGTTGATACATTCTATTAGCTTATCAAAATATCCGTCTATAATTGGTATATCTTCGCTTACTTCATTTATCTGTCTATCCTTTTGTATTTTGTATTGCTCGTTAGCATAATCGCACTCGGCTGCATAGGTATTAACCCATTTCATAAAAGCAATTGGACTTAACTTTCCGTATATATCTCCAAAAGTGCCGGTTTTAGCCTTTACATAAAAGAGCTTCCATTGTTCAGCAGTTAGATTGGCATAGTTGTTGCAAATAAGCTCAACCACGTCTTGCTTTTGAGCATTATTCCATTCGCAACCTATGTAGTTTAAAAAGTTGCTTAATTGAGCAGCAACTCCAGAATAAATCTTTTCTACTCCTAATTCTTTTGATAATTGGACTAAAGTTTTTGTGTGACTAAAGTCAGCCGGTGCATGATTAACCGAAATACTTTGCTGTTTCTTCATCAAGCTCAATTCTTTGTCCCTCTTGTTTTGTTCCATAGTTGATAATTTTGTTGAATTGTGAATTTATATTTTTAAGTAAAAAGTTTTCTTTTAACCATTTGTCTTTAGTTGCATAATCAAGTAGCTTTTTAAAACTTCCTCGCATTGAGTTTTCGCTTACTGCTAAATTCATTTGCTTTGATAAGTCAATTATTTTAGCTTCTATCTCCTTTATCATCTTGCCATCTACTTGGCTAAAGGTAGGTTTAAAATTAAACATTGATTGGTAAAAATCAAAATAAACTTCTGTCATTATAGAATAGTAAGCAGATTTATCTGCAAATTCTATTTTACTTTTCTTTTCTTTAGTTTCCTTTAGTTTACTTTCCTTTACTTTACTTGCATTACCAACGCAATGCTCTTGCAATGCATTTGCATCTGCATTTGCATCTTTAACTCCTTGCCATCTCTTTTGAGCAGCTAATCTGGCATTATTTGACTTCTCTAAATAAGGTTGTAGATAATAAACTTGCTTGATAGAAAAGAAGTTATTGCACTCATCTATTTGAAATAAATCATACTTTTTAAGTACTACCTCAACTTTAGCAAGTGAAGTTCCAAACTCATCAGCAAGTAGGTCAATATCCGAAATAGGATATCTAAAATCTTGTTGTTCTCTTAATACCTCAAGAAGCATAAAATAGATACCATAACCCTCTATTCCAAGCTCTTTTGTTACTCGTTTGATCTTCCTATCGTGTCTTGCATTAGCAAAGTGTGGGAAGTAAAATGCATCTTTTTTCATAAAATAAAAAACCCTTGTAGTAAGGAGTACAAGGGCTGGTTTATAAAACCTAATAGAAAATATTTAACTCCTTACTTTTAAATATTCCCTTTTATATAAATAGTAGTTCTTTAGAAATTACCGGCAGCTTTTACACCACCGGTAAATCAACTATGAACAAGCAAATATAACTAAATTTCCTTTAAAAATTCTTTTTTTACAGAAAATCTTTCTTTTTTACCTTGAACGATATAAACTTCTCCATGTTCTGCTATTAATTCTACTATCTCATCTTTAGCACCATATAACTTAAATGCCTTTTTATCTACCATTCTATTGCTTTTTATATCCTTTAGGAGTTTAAATTTCACAGTGCTTTTCTCATTTTAGTTGCTACTTGCATTATTGACTTGGCTCTTAATTCTAAAGATTTAATATACTTCATTACTTTGAGCTGGTCTTTTTCTATCCAATAACCCTCCCAATCTGCTGCCAGGTTTTTAACTATCCCTTCTGTACGAAGATAGTTAATTATTTTACGCATTTGGATTTGGCTCAAGTGAATAGAATGTTCTTGCATCATTAATGCTCTCAAGTCATTGTTAGTTATCTTTTTATTTGACTTGATAAATTTAGCTACTTTTTTAGCTACAGAGATTTCATAGTGTGTCATAGTTTTTTATTTTAGTGAAAGTGAAGCTGGTTGTAAGATTAATTTATTAGGAATTGCATCGCCAAGATTATACCATTGGCAGAATTTAGCATCATCAAAATACTCAATGCCATCTTTAAAATAGCTTGGTATTTCGTGAACTCGTTTTTGTATTACTGCTTTAGGATCATAAGTAAACATTGGTATCTCTCTTAATCCATCGTTAAAAACGAAATCAATAATGCTATCACTATATTTAATAATCATTTGAGTAGCATAGCTTTCACGATTATACCTGGTATTGTGTACTTTACTTTTGACTAATCTGCCATCTACATAGATATGCATTGTCCCCACTGGAGGAGTTATTTTATAATTACCCATTGATTATATTTAAAATGTTATTTACATAGATTGTTGCAAGTTCTACTTTTTCAATTAGCTTCTCGCAAAAATCATTATCTCTATCAATATGCACTATTTTAAGCATATTTATTCTCGGATCATAAGCAACCCAATTCGCCCAATTAGTGTTAGTGCATACCATATTAAACTGTACTTGAGCATAGTAGTTCTTGTTATAAGCAAGTAAATCAGCTCCGGTATTGAATAATAGGTAATCAATCATAGTTTCTCCGGTATATGGACATTTAACTTCTAATACTCCTTGACCTTTGTCGCTTTCAATCAATCCATCTGGACTGCCTCCGGCTCTTTCTCCAAACTCAAAGAATTTAGGATTAGCACCACCCAAGTTTTCTACTTTATAACCAGTTTGAGCTTCATAAACCAATATAGCTTCGTTCTCTAAAGATTTGCCCCATTCTAAACTCGGTAGTGAGCCTAAAGATTTTACTTCGCCACTTAATATCTCGTGTATTTTTCTATGAATATAGGTTTTAGCAGTTGCACCAAATACCTCATCTTTCTTTTTACTTTCAGTAAGTAAGTTTCCTATTTCGGAAGCAGTAAACTTTCCCAGCCTACTGCTCATCCAATTGTCTTGTTCAAACATTATTTTAAAGATTTTTTGCGATTAGTAAATAAAGTTTTCTCTGCATTACTCCAATCTTCTTTTGTAGAGTATAGCATTTGCAATTCTGTAATATCCTTACATTTAGCAAGTTTATTAACTAATTCAGCATCTATACCAGGTTTTATTTGTTCGCCAGAAGCATCGGTGTCTTTATCAGTTACAAGCCCAAGAGCAGAGCTTAAAGCATATCTACGCATATAAGTAATAGCAGAGCCAAGCACTTGAAAATCATTCATACCTTTTAAAGTTACTCCTTGTGGAATTTGAGCAACTGAGCTAATCTTTTCTCCAGAAGCACAATGGAAGATTGTAGTTTCCAATCCTAACTCGGTCATCATTTGAGTAAAACCCAAACCATGTTTAGCCATTAATGGATTAATAATTGAAAGGATTGTAGGTAAATCTGCATAAGAATAACCATAGCCTTGTGTGCCTTTGTGAATTACCGGCACTTCTTGTTGGAATGCTGCAATAGCAGTGTACAATTTGTTCATAGTTGTAGTGGGTTTTATAACTCCTCCCAGAAGTTTTACAAAAATAAGTAAAGTTTTTTAATTAACAAAATTTGTTTATAAAATAATGTCATCATACAAATCTTTTTGTGCTTCAATCTTCCTAATAGCGTTCAAAACAGTAGTATGATCTCGGTTGAATATAGCACCTACTTCGGTCATTGTGAAGCCGGTTTGATAAAGTTTATACATCAAAACCATTCTCGGAAGTGATATGCTTCTTTTTCTGCTTCCACTCATCATATCTTCAAAAGTTATTTTGTAGTCCTTGCAAACTCTCATGATTGCAGTTTTAATAACCTGGTCCTTGTTAGCCTTTAAATTGTTTCTTAATTCTTTAATTTGAGCTTTCAATTTCAATAATTCGTGGTTCTTCAATTTTAACTCCTTCGGTGTTGTCTGCATAATAAATGGATAGTTTTATATTTTCTTGTTTACATTTTAGTTTTAAATCTACATAAAAATCGTGTAGCATATTGTCTATTTCTTCCGATTTTAGAGATGCTTCAAATATTGTAGCTATTTCCTCTAATCTTGCTAATCTTCTATCCATGATACGAGTTTTTATTTGTTTCTAATTCTTTACAAATATATTCAATTAGCTCTTGCATACCATCTTCAAGCAGTTCATCTGGCTCAATGCCGAATATTTTAATATCCTCTACAATGTAATGCCCTTGAATACCAAGCTCTCTCTCGGTTGGTTGATAATAAGAAGTGAATGTTACCGGAAATCCTTTATAAGTTACTTCTGCCATAGTTGGAATGTTTAAGTTTTGAAAAAATCGTTTTATTTCTGTTTGATTATGATTGTCATTTGGATATAGCTCCAGGCACTTTGTTCTTAATTCATCAAGTTTCTCTCCACTTGCAATTAAGTTACATACCTCTTGCTTTATTGCACTTATATGTGCAAAGGATTTCATCCATAAGTCATGATCTTCGCTATACATAAAAGTAAAGTCATGGTTTCTTAACATTTGAATAAGTTGTTCCATAGTTTTTAGTTTTTAAAGTTACGATAAGTTTTTATTAATTTAATACAATCCTCATACCAATCATGGTTTCTATCGGAGTATGGTTTATTAGGCAATCTTAAACTAAATATTGCTTGTTTATAAACCCATCTTCTATGTATAGGATTTATAATATCAGTATCTCTTAAGATCATAATAAGTAACCAAGCTAAATATTTGTTAGTTGGTTTAGTTTCTACCATCCAGTTAGTTAAGTTCTCCATTATTTTTTGTTTTGAGCGTTAGAAAATACTGCAACAGTAAAGTAAGTTGCAGCTACCAAAAGAATACCAAGAATAATGTGGTCTTGTTGAATTAAGCCAAGTGAAATGGCAGTTGAAAGGATTGTTAATTTGTTCATAGTTGTTTTTTTAATCGCAGCACCATTGCTTTGATAGAACAAAGATAAAACAAATATTTCAATAATTAACAAATTTTGTCAATTATTTTTTAAAGTTTTTATAACTTATTGGTTTTTAATAGTTTAAATTATATCTAAATGAGTATAATTTTGGCTAAAACAAGCCTTTTATATCTAAATGGATATAGTTAATCATCAAAGAGCTCGGCATAAGTTTCATTAACAAACTTCTCAACTATGCGTAAAGATTTGGCTTTGATATTATCTATAACTTCCCTATCTTCTTTAGTCATAACATTGTAGCTTTCCATTGTAGTTAGTGCATAACAGAAAGTATTGATATACTCTGTAGAGGTTGTATTATCTGTAACCCACTCTACATCATCTTGAATTTCCTCATCGTTGATTTGATCCTCTAATTCTTCAGCCATGACTAAAGTATTTCGCCTTTGAATATTCTTTTGTTTTCTACTTTAAAATTGCCCTCTTTATCTACAATAACATGAGCAAACCCATGAGCGTAATTGTTAGCAAATGGCACATAATCTGGATTTAACTCACATAAGCAGCCGGTACTCCAAGTTGTAGT
>Ga0209358_10001214_pt1 | contig 20912 bp, 17 predicted proteins | sample LauGreFa1BDMLBSN_2_FD_187574 | JGI IMG/M metagenome (GOLD analysis project Ga0209358, IMG submission 187574) | Freshwater lake microbial communities from Lake Michigan, USA - Fa13.BD.MLB.SN (SPAdes) (version 2) | ecosystem: Environmental > Aquatic > Freshwater > Lake | place: Lake Michigan, USA...
ACCATTTCGTAAATAAAATTGCCAAAAAAATCATACGCCACAGGCATCTCAGCTTTTCCATTTGTTCCTACGGCAATGGTATACACTTTAATTCCAAAAGACTGAGCTAATTTTGCAGCATTTTGTGGAGCAATATCTCCAGCATTATTTTCTCCATCAGACAATAAAATGATTACTTTACTTTTAGCATCCGAATCCTTCAAACGTTTTACCGCAGTTGCCAATCCACTTCCAATTGCCGTTCCGTCTTTTAATAAACCAATACCAACTTGATCAAATAATTCCACTAAACGTTTATGGTCCACTGTTAACGGACATTGCGTAAAACTTTCACCAGCAAAAACTACCAAACCAAATCTGTCGTTTTGCCTAGATAATACAAACTCCGTTGCAATTTTTTTAGAAGCCTCCAAACGGTTTGGTTTAAAATCTCGTGCCAACATTGAAGTTGAAATATCCATTGAAATAACCATATCTATTCCTCTAGTTTTAAATTCATTCCAACTTTTTTCGTCTTGTGGCCTAGCTAAAGCAAAAACTGCAAAAAATAAAGTTAAACTATAAAAAATTGCCGATAAATAAGGATAAAATTTAGATAAAAGATTATTGGTAAATATAGATTTACTTACCACCATTTTAGGAAAATCCTTTTTTTGTTTTAAAAAAGCATATACAAAAAATAAAGGAATTACACATAACAACCAAAAATACTGTGGATGCGCATAAATTTCCCAATTAAACATTTGAGAAATAGCACTCTTACTTATGTTTATCCAATTATTCTGCATTTTGCTCTTTTAATAATTCTACTAAATTTTTTAAAAGTTCCATCGCTTTTTCGTGTTGATGAGCCATACCTTTTCCTTTGGCATATTTAACAAAATCGGCAAAGTTTAAAGTGCTTTGTATTTGTTGAGTTAACGCGTTAGATAAAGCAAATGGTTTTAACAAAAACATAATATTTTGAGTAGTTTCCTCTAAAACCGGAATATCAAATTTATGCTCCAAAATGGAACGTAAAATATAAGAAACCTCTGTTTGATATTCTTTTTCTTTACCTGTTTGCCATAGATTTTGATTTTCTAAATCGGTAATTTTTTTCCAATGAAAATCGTAAGGATGAATTATGATTTCAGGAGTTTTTTTAACTTTTAATTTTCTAATTTTCAACCAATAACGTACTAGTAAAAATACTAACACTACAAGTGAAATAAACAATATACTCCACCAAAAAACTGCTTCAATTTCTTCCCAAATAAATGGAGCATCCCACACATCTGCAATATCTTTTATATCTGCACTCTCATCCACTTTTACAAAATCAACCCTTAATAAATTTGGATTAGATTGCACAATACTATCACCTATATTTATTTTAAAAGGATGAATAAGATAATATCCACTATCAAAAGCCATTACAGTATAAACCTGACTAAATACAAAACCATTATCTTGTAAAATTGTATCAATTTTACCCAGCTCAATAATCTCCAAACCTTTACAAACGGTATCTTTTAAACTTTGCCAATACACCTGATTTGTTGGCGAATGTAACACCACTGTATATTTTCTAAGCTCTCCAACCTCGGCATTACTAGAGTCCAAAAAAGCCTCCAATTTTTGACCGAAAGATTGAAAAGAAAAAAATAATAATATAAAAACCCAACAATTTTTTATTTTATCCATCATTATTTTATCTACGGTTGGCAAATAAGGTTAATAATTTAGTATAATAAGCCTCTCCTACCTCTAAATTCAGCATATCCACACCTATTTTTTTGGTTTCTTCAGATAGTTTTTGATAAAAATCCCAAAAATATTTTTGATATTGTAATCGCACTTCTTCTTTAGAAGTATTTACCAAAACCAATTCGCCCGATTCAGCATCTTGCAAATAAGTCCAACCTATATCTGGTAACATTCCCTCATTTTTAGCCATTATATTTAAAGCAATAAAATCGTGTTTTAGAGCAGTAATTTGAAGTTCTTTTTTAAAATTTTTATCATCTAAAAAATCGCTCAACAAAAAAACAGTAGATTTTTTACGCTGCGCAGAATTAAAATACTTTAAAGCATTAGCAATATTGGTTCCTTTAGTAATAGATTGATGCGAAACTAAATCTTTTATAATACGCAAAACATGCGATTTCCCTTTTTTAGGCGGAATATATTTCTCAATTGAATCCGAAAAAAACAACACCCCAACTTTATCATTTTGTCCAATTGCAGAAAATGCTAAAACAGCCGCAATTTCGGCAATATAATCCTGTTTAGAAGAATTTTGTGTAGCAATTAAACTAGAAGCACTAACATCCACCAACAACATAACCGTTAACTCCCTTTCTTCCTCAAAAGTTTTCACAAAAGGTTCATTAAAACGTGCGGTAACATTCCAATCAATTGTACGTGTTTCATCACCTAAATTATACTCACGAACCTCTGCAAAGGTCATCCCCGAACCTTTGAAAGCACTTTTGTACGACCCCTGAAATAATTGATTATTAAGACCTTTAGCCTTAATTTCAATTTTTTTAATTTTTTGTAAAAGCTCCTCCGATGTCATTAATTCTAATTAAAATTAAAATTCAATTTATTTTTAAACAGAAAAAACTAAGGAATTTCCACACCATTAATAATTAAATCGATTATTTTATCCGCTGTAAGTTGCTCTGCTTCCGCCTCGAAAGTTAAGCCAATACGATGGCGCAAAACATCTTTAGCAACCGCTCTAACATCCTCAGGGATTACATAAGCACGCTTATTTAAAAACGCAGTAGCTTTTGCTGCTTTAGCTAAGTTAATACTTGCACGCGGAGAACCACCAAAAGCAATATAATTTTGTACTTCTTTTAAACCATAATCCGAAGGTTTACGAGTAGCAAAGATTAAATCTACAATATATTGCTCAATTTTTTCGTCCATATAAATTTCCTGAACCAAATTTTTACATTGTTCGATTTGACTAGGCGAAAATAATTTTTGCGCTTTAGGAAACTCTTGTAACAAGTTTTGTTTGATTATTTTTTTCTCATCTTTTTTATTCGGATATTCCAATAAAATCTTTAACATAAATCTATCCACTTGTGCCTCTGGCAAAGGATAAGTCCCCTCCTGTTCTACTGGATTTTGAGTAGCTAAAACCAAAAAAGGTTGCGGTAAAGGATAAGTTTCTGTACCAATTGTAACCTGGCGTTCTTGCATTGCTTCTAACAAAGCACTTTGCACTTTTGCCGGGGAACGGTTAATTTCATCTGCCAAGACGAAATTGGCGAAAATTGGTCCCTTTTTAACTACAAACTCTTCTTTTTTCTGGTTATAAATCAAGGTACCAATTACATCTGCTGGCAATAAATCTGGCGTAAATTGAACACGATTAAATTGTGCATCTAAAATTGTTGCCAAAGTATTTACAGCTAATGTTTTAGCTAAACCAGGCATACCTTCTAACAAAATATGTCCATTGGTTAACAAACCAATCAATAAACTGTCAATCATTTTACCCTGACCAACAATTACTTTGTTCATTTCGAATTTAATAGCATCAATTACTGCAAATTCTTTTTCGATTTTATCACTTAATTCCTGAATATCCACTGAAACTTGCTCCATAAAATAATCTATTTAATTGTTAAAAATTAATCGAAAAATAAAATTAAAACGCATCAACAAAATTTTAAAATCAAACCTCTAAATTTGATGTTAAACATTGTTAACAAAGATTACAACAACCTGTTGCCTGGTAAAATATATTTAAAATCTTTGCCTCCTTTAAACATTCTGTTTACATAACTAATTGTCATTTCAAACCCACCTCTTCGGTTATTAAAGTCACCTAAAATGGAGGTTGTAAAATCGTAAGAAAAAATAAAAGTAAAGTTATCATGATTAATTCCTAAAGTATAAATCATAGCATCTTTATAACGATAATACATACCTAAGCGCAAATCTATTTTTTCTACAACTCTTCTACCCAAAGCATACAAAACTTCACTACCAATTAAAACAGCATTTGCATTACCTTGTTGAGCTATAAACATTGTGGGAACTATACTAATGTTTTTGTTAGTTTGATAAACTGCCATAGTATGAAAATTCCATTTTCGTTGTAATTTTTGCGCACTTAAGTTATCTAAAGAATTATCTGGCTGAAACAGATGAAAAATACCCAAACCAGATTTAAACGACAGTTTTTTACTAACAATATGCTGATATTGAGCACCTAAACCAAAATCAACTAATGCTTTATTACTATTTCCTAACCAGTTATTTCCATTCCCAAATTGTAAGTTTAAATAATTAAAACTACTCTCCATATTTAAATTACTTAAATTAACATTTTGTTGCTGATAAGCCAAATATAAACCTGTATTTAAAACCTTATTTGATCCTATACGAAAAGGTTTAGAAACACTAAGTGTTAAATTATTATTACTCCAAAATCCATTACCTATCCTATCGTTAAAATACATAATTCCCACTGCTAAAGGCTTTTCGTTTAAAAATTTAGGCGAAATTTTAAAATCGGCAAATAAAATTGAAGTTTCGAAAGGAATATCTATCGAATTCCATTGGTTTCTATAATTAATTCCAGCACGAACACTTCCATCCATATCACCAGTTTGGGCAGGATTTATAAAAATTGGCGATTCGTTTACCAAAGATATTTGAGCATCTGTTTGGGCATAAAATTTACCCCAACATACACTAAAAAATAATATGTATAAAATTGATTTTTTCATTTTATCTTATTAGCGCAAAATTACCTTTTCGCTCAATCAAATTACCGTTTTTATCTTTTACAATCACAAAATAAACGTAACTGCCATTGGGTTCATCTTTGCCATTTTTTCGCCCGTCCCAACCTTCTTGTAAAACATTGGTTTCAAACAATAAATTTCCCCATCTATTCATAATTTTCAAACTTACTAACTCCAAATCACCAGCGTATAAAACTTTAAAAATATCATCTATACCATCTCCGTTTGGAGTAAAAGCAGATGGTAAAATAACGAAATCTCTTGGACTAATCACTACATTTTTGAGAACAGTATCAGCGCAATTCCCATTATTAGATGCTACAAGTTGAACTAAATATTCGCCAGCATCAGGAAAAACAATTTTTGGATTGGTTAAATTAGATTGCTGTCCATTTTTAAAATCCCATACATATTTTACAGGAAATTGTGATTGAGTAGATGGCGTAAATTGAATAGGTGCAGATTGAACCGAATTGTAAGTAGGAGAAAAAACAAAGTTACTTTTTGGGAAATCATAATACTGAATGCTAAAAACGGAATCGATTTTACATTGATTGTTTCCATAAATCAATTCGTATTTTCCATTAACTTTTTGTACCGTATTTACATTAATCACTGCTAAATTCTCATAAGTTTGTCCGTTAACCTCAAATACTTTACTATTCCAATTAAAATTTTCCGATAAAATATTTAAACGGATTTGTGATTCAACTGGCACACAAAAATCTCTACTAATTACATCAAAACTATAATTTGGTTTTTGAAAAATTTCTATGGATTTTACTACACTATCCACACAACCAATTTGAGATTCTATCACTAATTTTAAATTGTAATTCCCTTCTTGTGTATAATTTATTTGCACAGTATTGCCCAACAAACTTAAGCCATTCCCCAAATCCCAACGAGTATTTTGAGGGTAAGTAATTGTACTTTTATTTTGAACGTTAAAACCTTGTAAACTACAAATTACTGTATCATTAAAACTCATTTTTGCTCGTAAACTATCTACTTTTACTTGTAAATTTAAACTAGGAGAATACCTACAATTTTTATCATCTACCAAAGTTAAAACTGGTAAAAAAGTTCCAGATTTAGGATACAAATATTTTACTGTATCCTTTTGAGTAGAATAATCAAAATTGCGCACAACATTATTTCCAAAATTCCACACATAAAACTCGGTATCTTTAAATTTACCTTGTAAAATTAAACTATCGGGTAAACAAATTTTATCACTAGATAAGTTTACTGTACCGTTAGGTCCTAAAACTGTAATTAAACTATCTAATTTTAAAGAATCAATACAATTGGCATAATTTGTAACAATTAACGTAACATTATATTTAGTTGGCGAAGTAAAAGTATGCAATGGATTTTTTAATGTACTAATATTGCCATCACCAAAATTCCATAACCATTTAGTAGTATTTCCAATGGTTGAATCTGTAAAATTTACGATAAAAGGCGGACATTCGCCAAGTGTTTTATCAGCGCCAAATTTTGCATCAGGAATTGGAGCAACTTCAATGTAATTAACTTTTGTTAAAGAATCTTTACATCCAAATTTATCTGTAGCTATTAGTTTAACATCTTGAAATCCTACTTGAATATAATTGTGCGAAATATCAATATTAAAGTACTCCACTCCTCCCGTTTTCCATACATAACTTAAATTATTGCCTTTAGCTAAATTTTTAAAATTCACCTCGTTATTTAAACAAATTAAAGTATCGCTGGCTAAAAAATCCACATTTGGACCACTTACTGTTAAAGTTTCAAAATTAATTTTATCTACACATCCATCACTGTTAAACACATCATAATTTACAGTAAAAACTCCTGATTCTGTAAATTGAAAAAAGTGATTGTCTAACCTATTTGAACTTAAATCTTTTCGATAATTCCAAACCAATGAATCGATACTAGTAGTTGAACTATAATTTGCAGTTAAAAACAAAGAATCACCTTTACAAATAAAATTAGTGTCAATTAATGCAATACCCTTAGAACCTGATACATAAATAGAATCTACAATCGTATAATTGTGTTCAACAAAATCTGAAGTATAGCCCATTAAATACTCAGGATAATTTCTTCTTATTTCTAATTTAACAACATTCCAACCTGTATCTAAAATGTTTAAAACTACACTATCTCTTCTAGGTGGAAATCCATTTACTTGATCCAATAATAAACTATCATTAACAAACCATTTTCTATTTGTTGTAGAACCAGCATTAAATTGTGATTGATCAATAACATAAAAATTTTTGTTGCTAAAACAAACTTTATCTTCAAACTTTAATTTTAATCTAGGATTTTCTACTAAAACATTTCTAACAGTAGTGTTTACACATTCATCTTCAGCATTATTCACCTGAATTTCTATTCTATACAACCCAGCTTCAGTAAATTTAATTTCTGAAGTATCTTGAAGCATTAAATTTTGTTTAACTATATTATTATTTTGTACTAATCTAAAATAATTAACATTTTTAAAATTTGTTGATGCATTAAAAACCTTAATGATTCTTGAGGTATCCGAAAAAAATAAACTTTGTTTTTTATCAGGAAATACAAAACCAGGCATAGCCATTACGTCTTTAATTTTTTTAGATTTTATAACTTCTGTAAAACAACCATTATAACCTGTTATTAAGTGCGTAAATTTATCCCCAGATTGCGACTTAGCATCTGATATTAGCAAAGCATCGTTCACAATAACTTGTGTTTGGTAATCGTAAGCTAAATAATCATGGATTGGATTAGGGTGATTTATTGAAAAAGCGCGGCTATTGTAAAACAATTGAGGATTTACACATTCACTTGGTGGATTTTCTGGGTTGGACAATAAACTAGATCCATTATTTTGCTCAAACAACCAACAATGATAATTTGTTGTAAAAATTTGATTGTTTTTAAAAGCTTGTAAGGAATATTTTGGTGAAGCTCCCCAACAAATTGTATCACCTAAACTACTGTTAAAAACTACACTGTCAGGTTTTTCTCCTACCCTTACAAATTGTTCAGCTTTTAAAGTATCAACACATCCATTATCCAATAAAATAGCGAAAGTTATAGTGTAATCACCAGGAGTTTCGAAAGTATGTGTTGGAGAAGTTTCAAACGATATATTTTGATTACCAGAGGCAGGATCACCAAAATCCCAATAATAAGATGTGATTTTTGTAGAATCTAAAATATAACTAGAATCGATAAACGAAACTGTTAAAGGTGCACAACCCGATTGTTTGTTGTTTACCGCTTCAAAATTAGCAATGGGAAATGGTGCATTAATATTGGCAAATCCACTTCTTTTACATCCGTAAATATCTGTTACTTGCAACTCTACAAAATGTCTATCTGGCGGGGTTTTAAATTGTTTAATTGGATTTTCTATATTTGAATATTTAGATGAATAAACCGTATCGTTGAAGTTCCACAAATATTGTAAGCCTTTACCTAAAGATTTATTCTCAAAACTTACAATCATTGGTGGATTACATTCCTGAGAACTAAAAGAAAAAGAAGGGTTTGAAGGAATATAACTTAATCGAGTTGTATCCCAACAGGTTGCATTAACTTCTGCTCTTAAAATGATTATTTTAGGATTAACATCGTTGTATTTTTTAGTTAATGTATTTTCAGAAGATGTAGTATTATCTCCTAAATCCCATGAAATTTGATTGGCAAAAGGTTTTGTGGTATTGTTTAAATTGATTGTGAAATCTTGTTGATTACAACTAATCGAAAAATCAAATGTAGCTTGATAATCCACCACATTCATGACTTTTCGAATGGTATCGGTACAACCCGAATTTTTTTCACGAACAATCAATTGTACAAATGTGGAATCAAACTTAGTATAAATATGTGTTCCTGGCAACTCTGCGTTAGAAGTTTTTCCATCTCCAAAATCCCAAAAATATTCTAAATTATTTCCTTTAGAGGTATTGATAAATGAAACACCCGCTGGTACTCTACACAATAAATCGTTGTGTAAAAAATTTGCTTCTGGTCCACCTAAACTAATAAAATTATTTTTTACTTTTGTTGCCTCACAACCATTTTGATCCTTAACTTTTAATACTACGCTATGATTTCGTTTTTCGGTATAAATTGTTGTTGGATATTGTTGTGTTGAAGTTTGTCCGTTTCCAAAACTCCAAAACCACGATTGTATAGCAGCTGAATTAGGAACGGATAAATCTGTAAAATTTACCTGTAAAGGAGAGCAACCTAAAGGGTTATCCGCAGTAAAATCAACGCTTGGCGGCGCAAAAACACGAACAATATCTTTTTTATATATTGTTACTGGCTTTGGCTGACCGTTTTGTGTAACGGTTAACTTAACCGAAACCAAAGCTGGAGAACTAAATACTATTGTTGGATTTTTTTGATTTGAAGTTACACCATTGCTAAATTCCCAAAAATATGCATCGCCAGTAAGTAATGGATCAACTGTAAATGTTACAGAATTAGGTGCACAAACTTGGGTAGAACTAGCCGTAACCTGAGCTTGCAAAAAACTACTAAAAAATAAAAAAAATACTACTATACTATTTTTAAACATCATCTATCCTTAATTTAGCTTGCAAGTTAGTAATAAACCCAATAACTCAAAAAAAATAACCCACCTTTTTATCCAATTTTATAAACAAAATACAATCTGTTATGCAGCATTTTGATTATATAGATGCTCCTGAAATTCTATAAATAATTTACTGATGTTCCCAACGTCCCCTAAAATCTCTTTAGCATCCTCTAAGGATTGATATTTATTAGTTAATAAAATAGGCAATTTTTCTTGTTCTAGCTCGTCCACACCAGTTTCTAAGTATTTACTTAACACAAAACTTAAAAACTCTTTTTGTTTTTCGTTTAATAAGGCAAAAATGGTTGCTTCTGCTGCTTTTGCTCTAGCTTCTCTTGTTATTGCAATATAGTCACCATTAAAAACATATTCTAAAACATCATACAAATCGCTTTTTTCCATATCCACTAACTTTTGGAAAGTAAGTAAATCTTCTTTTGGAAAACCAGCCGAGTCTAAATTTTCTAGTAAAATTTTTCTAGTTAAAGGATTACTCCACAATTTTCTTAATTCTTCTTCATTTTTAAATAGTTTTGGAAGTTCTCCAAATAAATTATTTAAAAATTCTTCCAATGAAATAGGTTTGCCATCTGCACTCCAAAACGAAGTTGAAATCATGTGTTGAATTTCTCGCTCTTTACCGTTTCGTAATTTAATTTTTACTTTTAGCCTTTTTTCAGATATTTCTTTATCGATTCTTTCTTCCCTTGGTTTGTAATCTCCTTTATTTTCTTTTACATTTTTTACTTCTTCAATAGGTTCCCCACCCCATTCGGGATCATTAAAATGTTTAAAAGCATCTACAAAATCATAAATGGTAAAAAATTCTTTGCCATCAAACATTCTTGTTCCTCTACCTACAATTTTTTTAAATTCTATCATGGAATTTACAGGACGAAGTAATATAATATTTCGGATATTTCTGGCATCAACACCAGTTGATAATTTTTGTGATGTAGTTATAATCGTAGGGATTGTTTTTTCATTATCATGAAACTCCCTCAACATTCTTTCTCCTTCGCTACCATCGTTTGCGGTTACACGCACACAATAAAAAGGGTCTTTGTTTTTAGCTGATTTATTCACTAAATCCCTTATTAAAGCAGCATGTCCTTGATTAGCACAAAAAATAATTGCCTTTTCGTTTGGGTTGGCTTCTTGTAAAAATATGTTTACTCGTTTAGCTTCTCTTTCTTTTATTTCTATTGTTCGGTTAAAATCTTTTTCTTCATATCGTTTATTATATTCCACCTCTCCCTCCAATACTATGTCGTCCTGTGTAAACATATAATTATCTAAAGTAGTTTTTATTATTTTTACTTTAAATGGTGTAAGGAAACCATCATTAATTCCTTCTTTTAAAGAATAAATGTAAACGGGTTCACCAAAATATTTATAAGTGTCCACATTATCTTTTCGTTTTGGAGTTGCAGTTAAACCCAATTGTACAGCAGCACTAAAATATTCTAAAATCCCTCTCCAATTACTTTCGTCGTTTGCTCCGCCACGGTGGCACTCATCAATAATTATAAAATCAAAATAATCCGAGGGATATTGACCGAAGTTTGGTAAAGGTTTTCCTTCATCATCACTACCCGACATAAAAGATTGAAATAAGGTAAAAAATATACTTCCATTTGTGGGTACTTTTCCATTTTTTTTTATTTCATTGGGCGTTATTCGTACCAAAGCATCTTCGGGAAATGCCGAAAATGAATTAAATGCTTGGTCGGCTAATATATTCCTATCCGCTAAAAACAATATTCTTGGTCGGCGTTTACCATCTTTATTTAAATTCCATCTTGTTTGAAACAATTTCCAAGCTATTTGGAATGCAATAGCTGTTTTTCTAGTTCCTGTGGCCAATGTCAGCAGTATTCTTTCTTTTTTATTTGCAATAGATTCTACAACTTTTTGTAAGGAAATTTCCTGATAATATCTTAATTGCCAAGTTCCACTTTTATCTTCAAAAGGTACTTGTTCAAATTTTTCTCTCCAATCGTTTTGCTCCGCAAAAGTTTTGTTCCACAATTCCTCCGGACTTAAAAAATCCGAAAACAAAACCTCCTCGTATGAAATCCACTTACCATCCACTTGCTTCATGGATATTTGGTAAATGTCTTTTCTGTTAGTGCTATAAGTAGTTTCTACATTTAATTTTTCTGCATATTTTTTTGCTTGCATCACCCCTTCGCCAACTTCTAATTCATCACTTTTATCCTCAATTACCGCTAAATTAATCCCTTTGTACACCAATATATATTCAGCAATTTCTCTTTTACTTCTTCCACCACCTGTTTGTATTTTACCCGCAGTAATACTAAATTCCCTCAAAATTTTAGACTCCTCCACAACACCCAAACCACAAGCCTTTAACTTAGGGTCAATTAATTCCGCTCTTGTTTCCGCTTCGATCATTTAAAGGCTAAATTTTAATTTTTATCTAATGAATTCATATTTATACTTACATCTTCTTTTACCAGTTGGGTTACATTAATTGTTGGTAATAAAAACATATTAAAAGCAGTATTTTCAACTTTAGCATGCAGTACACCTCTTAAAGTTCCCATTGTTAAAACAACAAAATTGGTAGCTAATGCCTTAGGTAGTTTTACTTCGTTTAATTCTATATTGTAAAATAAATTCCAGTTTTCAATATCAATTTCAAAACTACAGCCAATTTCAATCAATAAAAAAGGTCCATTTTCTTGATGAAATTCAGCCGAAAGTAAAACTTTAATATACCTTTTTTCTAAATTTAAACTAAAGCTTAAGCTATTTTTTAATTGAACACTCGGATTAGTTTTATCATAATTATTTTCAATAATAGCGAATTGCTCGGTTGTAATTTTTCTTAAACCAAAGCTAACTTGTTCTTTATTTTCCATTATGCTGCTAATGCGTAGTTATTTTCACCTGCCAATTTAGCAGTAATTATTGCTACAGATAAATGACTAGGATTTTGTAAATTTATTTCAGAATCACTTGATTTTTTGGGTATAGTATAATTGGGTACACCATCAGCATTATTACCTACTCTTATGGTTTGATTAATTTCAATTTTAGGTACTTCAATTAATTTTAACCCTAAAATTTTTCCAATTTTAAAAATTGTTTCGATTTGTAGATTTTCTTGTCCCTTTAATAATTTATTTACATATTGAGGAGAACAACCCATAGCTTGTGCTAAATCTACCTGAGTTTTAGGATATACTTCTTGCTTTTTGTTTTCACTTAATTTCGAACCAATTCTTATCGCTATTTCAAAAGAAAAATCTAACCATTATTCGTTTTCTTTTTCCCAAACAGCTTTTTCAATCCAATTATCTTTTTTAGATTGATTGATAATTTGTTGTTTAATGTCATCTAAGCTCATAGTGTAATTTTTTAATAAAATTCATATATATCAAAAATTTCATTATTACTATCCGAAAGTAATTTTTGAGTTATTTCTAATTTTTCTAATTCTTGTAAAAGATATTTACGATCATTCAAAGTTTCTCTTAATTTAATTGCTCCTCCACATATCATAAAAAAATTTGTATCAATTCTTATAGCGTATATTCTTAACCAAGCCTTATTTTCGTCTAATCTTACTTTATCCTTTTCTAGTTTTTTTTCGAATTTCCAATTTGTAAGCAGCTTGAAGATTATTGATAAATTATTTGATTTTTATGTTTTGCCTTTTTGAGCATATTCTAAAATTTTTAATTTTAATTTTTTGGCTTCAATTCTCGTTTTTCTTATCGCTTCATCAATTGTTATCCCCTCGCAATACTCTTCATTTAAATCATTTATATTGTTTTCAAAAAAAGCTCTTAATCTATTTGCATCATTCCAAAAATCAAACAATCTATTAAACTCATGTAATTTTTCATTTGGTATAGTTTCACCATTTTCATCTACAGCACCTAACTCTGTATCGAATAAAACAGAGAATAAACTTTCTTCTTCAATTACAAATATATCAATAATTTTCACGAATTCAACCTACAAGTTTATTTTATATTTTCGTTAAACATACTTTATTCTTATCTTTTAAAAGTAATAAATATTAACATTTAAAAATGAATCGTAAATTAGCCAAGCCAAGAACAAACGAAGGTGATTATTTGTACCGAAGTTTTAAAAAAGATTTGGACATCGAACTCAAATCTTTTTTGCCAAGAACTTCACTCAGGCTCATAATTACCCGATGTTTAAATTTTTAAAAGACAAACTTTTTTGAATACTACCCTAAATTTAGCATATTAAAAGCAAATTCATCTAATCTTTTAGAATTTCTTAAATCCTTAACAAATCCTTCGTAAAACCCTGTAAAACAATTATTTATCATATATAGATATACGAAAAATAATCGAGTTAAAAAAATCAATCAATTGAAAATCAATTTATTATATGAAATAAAATCAACTAGAAATTGTGTATAAAGATTAGGCTTCTAATAAAGGTAAATCCTGTATCAGCTGTCATTTACAAAGTGAAAACATTGATTATATGTTAATGAATAAATTTTTTAAATAAATTACAAAGCATTTAATTACTTCAATTTATTTTAAAAAAAGTGGTATTTGCGAAATATTTAAAAGTGCATTTAATACGAAATAAAAACCTCTTTAAACATGAACGATGGTGTAACACGGTTACGATATGGTTCGAAAACTAATTTACCATTTGCACTTAAAAAACTTTGTCCAGTTTTTCTTCTTTTATTATCGTAATAGGTTGTAATTCCTTCGGCTGTTCTGCTTTTGTAACCCAATAATTTTCGGTGACCATCTCTATATGTAACTTTTTTCCCATTTCTTCTTTGTCTAACCACCATATCTTTGGTACCATCGCCATTGAAATAAATTACCCTATTTCTTCTTCTAACAATATAAGGCTGTTTTCCATCTTTTACAGAGCCTATAACCACTTCTGTTTCAGTATCGTTTGCAATAGCGCTTGGTGTAGTTGGATTAGTAGTATTTGTATTTACTTGTGCAACTACTATTACAGGAATTGATTTTAATTTACGATGCATTCTATCTAAATACAAAGTATCTTTATCACTTACTCTCCTAATTCCTAAAACTTTACCATTGGTATCAACAAATTTAGTTTCTGTTGGGGATACTTTTTCTAGTTGGTTTACACTAGGAAACAATTCTTTTTCTAAAGAATTTTGAGAAAATACAATAAAAGGTAAACTAAAAAACAATAGTAATAAACGCATATTAAAAAATTAAAAATAAAGTTTAATCAAAAACTATCCCAATAATCCAAAAAAGGTATTGTCGATTGTAAAAATTAAAGATACAAAAGCCAAAACAGCCAATAAAATAGATAAAAAGATAATAAAAGTGCGCAATTTTTTATTTTCTTGTTTTTTAGATCTATGCGCAGCTATGCGTTTAATATCATTTTGAACGCGTAAAAAAGCGCTGCGATTTTTAACAACATAATCGTATGCACCTGCCTCTACCGAATTTACGGCTACATCTACATCTTCTTGCCCAGATAACATAATTACCTCCACTTTTTTAGCAATTTTTTTATTGCTTTTAATATGTTTTAAAACATCTAAACCACTTTTTTTAGAGGCATTATCTGTAGATAAAAAATAATCTAAAATTACAACATGAGGTTTTTTGGGCGCCGCATCAAAAGCCTTAATTGCCGATTCACCATCACTAAATACACTAATATCTAAAGAGCGATTTTGTGCTAAATTGTGTTGTACCGATTTTAAAAACATTTCATCGTCCTCGACGATAAAAACGGAAGTTCTGCTATTAGACATAATTACAAGATATTTAATTCATTATCAATTTCTTTCAACCCTAAAAGTAAGTTATTTTTTAACAAAATAAAACAATCGGGCAATAAATGTACATCATTTTTTTTTAAGCCCATATCTTGCATTTTTTTACACAACTCCACAGTACTATCCATTCCTACAAAAGCAAAACTAGTTTTAAGCTGATGAGCTATTTTTCCAACTTGTTCGTAATCCTGATTTTGTAAAGCTATTTCCATTTGAGCTATCGAATTGGGTGTTTTAATACAAAATGTTTCCAACATTTCTTTTTTAAACGCTTGGTTACCCAATGCAACTTCGTTTAAATACTCCAAATTAATATATTGGTAATTGTTCATGCTATTTATTTTTTAGGCTCGTTGAATTAAACTGTAAATTTTAGTATACAATGAATCTGGATTAAATGGCTTTAAAATAAAATCGTCCATTCCGGCTTCATAAATTTTTTGATCATCTCCCCCTGTAAACACAAAAGCCGTCATGGCTAAAATTGGTAATTGTGTGGATGAAAATTGTTTACGAATTTCCTTAGTGGCTTCTAAACCATCCATTTCGGGCATCATAATATCCATTAATATTAAATCGTAATCATTTTTTTGAACCAAATCTATAGCTTCTAACCCATTTTCGGCAATATCAGTAATAATCCCAACATCACTCAATACTTTTTTAGCTAAAATTTGATTCATCATATTATCTTCTGCTAATAATATTTTTTTACCTTTTAATTCATCTTCAACATATACTTGATCAATGTTTTCTTCATCGCCTAATTTCCCTTCCACAAATCCGTAAGGAATACTTACTAAAAACTCACTTCCTTCGCCCACTTTACTTTTTAAAGTAATATCTCCCCCCATTAACTCTAATAATTTTTTTACAATAGTTAACCCCAAACCCGTACCTCCGTATTTTCGTGTTGTATCGCCATTTTCTTGTGTAAAGCTCTCGAAAATATATTGTTGTTTTTCTTCCGAAATACCTATGCCCGAATCCTTACACAAAATTTTAAGCAGGGTTTTGTTGCCTGTTTTTTCGGTCCAAACTTTTACAAAAATTCCGCCTTGATGGGTAAACTTTATAGCATTGGTTAGTAAATTCAATAAAATTTGATTAATACGAACTGGGTCGGCGTTTATCCAATTGGGTACCGATGAATCAATAGAAAAATCTAAACTTAAACCTTTAGCTAAAACGGCATTTTCCTCAATCAATTTAATATCTGTAAATAATTGTGCTAAATTAAAATCTACCGATTCGATATTTAATTTACCTGCTTCAATTTTAGAAAAATCTAAAATGTCATTTATAATTACAATTAAATTTTCGCCCGAAATTTTAATCGAACGCAAGTATTTTTGTTGCTCCTCGTTTAAATTTGTTTTTTGTAACAATTGCGTAAAACCAATAATAGCATTCATAGGTGTGCGTATTTCATGACTCATATTTGCCATAAAATCTTGCTTAATTTTAACCGAGTCCTCCGCTATTTTTTTGGCCTCTGCCAGCTCATTATTTACCTTTATTAAATTGGTGAAATTTTCTTCTAGTTTTTTTTCAGCAAACTTACGCAAAGTAACATCCGATGCGTTGGCAAAACAAAAATCTCCTTTAGTTGCAATTCGCCAAGTTAACCATTTAATACTCCCATCCGAGCATCTAATTTGATTTTCAAATTCAACAACATCTTTTTTTAAACTAATTTCTTCCTGAAATAATCGTGCGCCATGTTCTTTATTTTCGAAAACTAAAAATTGTAATAACGAATGTTGCAAAACTTCTTCGCTTGCATATCCTAGGAGAGATAAAAATGTAGTGTTTACTTCCTGAATAATTAAATCGGATTTTTTAAATATACATGTGATGTTTAGCGAGTTATCCACCAAACGTGTTAAGTTTTCTAATAAAATATTTTTATTTTCTAGCTCTCTGTTTTGTTGATATAAATTGATAAAAGTATCTACTTTAGCACGCGTAATTGCTAGGTTTAGTGGCTTAAATAAATAATCCACCGCTCCTAAATCGTAGCCTTTTAGCACATACTTTTCGTCTTTGTTAATAGCAGTAACAAAAATAATTGGAATGTTGACGGTTTTAGAGTTGGATTTTAAAATTTTAGCCAATTCAAATCCATCCATTTCGGGCATTTGAACATCTAATAAAATTAAAGCTAAATCATTATTTACAGCCAATTTTAAAGCATTACTAGTAGAGGTTGCTTTTAAAAAAACACGATTATCCAATTGCAACATTTTTTCGAGTGCAAACAAATTTTCGGTTTTATCATCTACCAATAATACTTTAACTTGCATTTTAAAATATTTAAGCGTTAAAATTATATTGTAAAAGTTCTTCTAAGGTTAAATTACTTTGCGTACCTTCTGCCATATTTTTGAGCACCAAAATATTTTTTTGTAACTCTTCTTCCCCCACTATTAAAACAAATTTCGCCATTTTTTTATCGGCGTATTGCATTTGTTTTTTCATTTTAGCAGCATCGGGATACAACTCGCAGTTTACACCTTTTGCGCGTAACTGTTGTAAAACCATAGATACATATGCAACTTCTTGATTTCCAAAATTTAAAGCCAAAACATCTAACTGATTTAATGCAGTGTTTGGAAACAAATTATTTTGTTCTAAAACATCATAAATTCTATCCGCACCAAACGAAATCCCTACGCCCGAAACTCCTTTTAAGCCAAATAAATCGGTTAAACCATCGTATCTACCTCCTCCACAAATACTGCCTTTAAAACCCTCACAACCCACTTCAAAAATTGCTCCTGTGTAGTAATTTAAACCTCGTGCTAAGGTAATGTCTATACGAACTGATGCATCAATGTTTAACTTTTCACATTGCTCTAATATAAATTTTAGCTCCTCTAAACCTTTTAAACCTACTTCGCTTTTCGCTAAAACTTGCTCTAAACTTTTTATTAAATCTTCGTTATTTCCTTTTAATTGTAAAATAGGTTGTAATTTTTCAATTGCTTCATCGGATAAACCTTTGGATTTTAATTCGTTCACTACTTCCTCTAAACCAATTTTATCTAATTTATCAATTGCTACAGTGATATCCACAATTTTATCCTCGGCACCAATCAATTCGGCTATTCCAGATAAAATTTTACGATTATTCATTTTAATAACAAAACCTGGAATTTTTAACTGAGAAAGCACTAAATTAAAAATCTGTATAAATTCCACCTCGCACCACAAACTATCTGTACCCACTACATCAATATCACATTGGTAAAATTCTCTATACCTTCCCTTTTGTGGTCGGTCGGCACGCCATACAGGCTGAATTTGAAATCTTTTAAACGGAAAAGTAATTTCGTTTTGATTCTGAACCACAAAACGCGCAAAAGGCACTGTTAAATCGTAACGTAAGGCCAAATCGGCAAAATGATGTTCGGCAGACTGATTAGCAGCATTTTGCACAGCCGATTTAAACTTATCGCCACGCATTAAAATTTTAAACATTAATTGGTCCCCCTCTTCACCGTATTTACCCGTTAAAGTAGATAAATTTTCGGTTGCGGGAGTTTCAATTTGCACAAAACCAAATTGTTTAAAAACCTTTTTTGCATTATCAAAAATATAGTTACGCCCTAACATTTTTTCGGGAGTAAAATCTCTTGTACCTTTAGGTATTGCAGGTTTGGTAATCATTATTTCTATTTTTTTATAACAACAAAATAGGGCAAGAAAACCTGCCCTAAATATTTATCCATTTTTAGTTAATTTTTTAAACTTCACTCTAGTTGGTCCAGCATCACCCAATCGTTTTTTTCTATTTTCTTCGTACTCACTATAAGTTCCTTCAAAATAATACACTTGCGAATTTCCTTCAAAAGCTAAAATATGCGTACAAACTCTATCTAAAAACCATCTATCGTGCGAAATTATCACCGCACAACCTGCAAAATTTTCTAAACCTTCTTCTAAAGCTCTTAAAGTATTTACATCAATATCATTGGTAGGCTCATCTAATAACAAAACATTTCCACCATCTTTTAAAGCTAATGCTAAATGTAAACGGTTACGCTCACCACCACTTAAAACTCCACATTTTTTGTTTTGATCTTGTCCTGCAAAATTAAATTTACTCACATAAGCACGGGAGTTAATTACTTTACCTGCTAAATCTACGTTATCTAAACCATCAGATATTACATCAAAAACCGTTTTTTCGGGATCAATGGCTTTATGACTTTGGTCAACGTATGAAATTTTTACGGTTTCACCAACTTTAAAAGTACCTTCATCTGGTGTTTCTTCACCTAAAATCATACGAAATAAAGTTGTTTTACCTGCACCATTGGGCCCAATAATTCCCACAATACCTGCTGGTGGTAATTTAAAGTTTAAATTTTCATATAATACTTTATCTCCAAAAGCTTTAGATACGCCTATCGCCTCAATTACTTCATTTCCTAAACGCGGACCATTAGGAATGTACAATTCCAAACTTTCCAGTTTTTCCTTACCATCCTCACTTAACATTTTATCATAATTTGCCAAACGCGCCTTGCTTTTGGTTCCTCTACCTTTTACTCCTTGGCGTACCCAATCTAACTCACGTTGTAATGCTTTACGGCGTTTACTTTCTGTTTTTTCTTCTTGCTCTAAACGTTTCGATTTTTGATCTAACCATGAAGAATAATTTCCTTTCCACGGAATACCTTCACCTCTATCCAACTCTAAAATCCAACCTGCAACATTATCCAAGAAATATCTATCGTGCGTTACTGCAATTACAGTTCCAGGATATTGCGCTAAAAATATCTCTAACCATTGCACAGATTCCGCATCTAAGTGGTTGGTAGGCTCATCTAACAATAAAATATCTGGTTGTTTTAATAACAATCTGCATAATGCCACACGACGTTTTTCTCCTCCAGATAGGTATTTTACTGATGTATCACCCTCCGGACATCTTAAAGCATCCATTGCACGCTCTAATTTATTATCTAATTCCCAAGCATTGGTAGCATCAATTTTTTCCTGAACTTCGGCTTGGCGAGCAATCAACTTATCCATTTTGTCCGGATTTTCTAAAATTTCCGGATCCATAAATTTGTTATTAATTTCCTCGTATTCTTTTAAAATAGCCACAATTTCCGCAACACCTTCTTCAATTACTTGTCTAACCGTTAAATTTTCGTCCAATTCTGGCTCTTGCTCCAAATATCCAACACTATATCCTGGCGAAAAAGTAATATCTCCCTGAAAAGATTTATCAACACCAGCAATTAATTTTAGCAAAGTTGATTTACCCGAACCATTTAAACCTAAAATACCAATTTTAGCTCCGTAAAAAAAAGATAAATAAATATCTTTTAAAATTTGTTTACCCGAAGGCAATACCTTGGATACCCCTTGCATAGAGAATATCACTTTTTTATCATCTGCCATAATTATTAATATTTATTTTGCGTGCAAATATACTTTATTTTTTAGCATATTTTCGGCAATTAGATAGATAAAAATATCGTTTGATTTTGAATTAATATTTCATAGTTTTGAAATACTTTTAAAAATATCATTTTCATTGATACGTTTTATCCAAAATATTTTTTTTCGGTTAATTATGATGTTTTTGTTTAAAAGATTCTTAATATGTAAATCAGCAATAAGAATGGGCCTTGAATTAATTAAATGGGCTACCAATTTAGGTCGTAAAAAAAAGTAAAACGTAAACTAGTTACTTTCAAGGGTTTTAAATTTGCTAAAAATTAAAGCAAAT
>Ga0209358_10001216_pt1 | contig 20891 bp, 20 predicted proteins | sample LauGreFa1BDMLBSN_2_FD_187574 | JGI IMG/M metagenome (GOLD analysis project Ga0209358, IMG submission 187574) | Freshwater lake microbial communities from Lake Michigan, USA - Fa13.BD.MLB.SN (SPAdes) (version 2) | ecosystem: Environmental > Aquatic > Freshwater > Lake | place: Lake Michigan, USA...
AACGCAAAAGAAATTATTTTTGCACCACACCACAATCACAGCACAATGACTATTTTATTATTAGGTTCAGGAGGAAGAGAACACGCATTAGCATGGAAAATGCTTCAAAGCAATAAATGCACAAAATTATTTGTAGCCCCTGGAAACGCAGGAACAGGAAGTATTGCTACCAATGTGAACTTAAAAATCACCGATTTCGAAGCCATTAAAGCATTTGCCTTGAGCGAAAAAGTAGAAATGGTTGTAGTAGGTCCTGAAGATCCATTGGTTAAAGGGATTTTTGATTTTTTCCAAAACGATTCCGAATTAAATCACATTCCCGTAATTGGCCCTTCAAAAAAAGGAGCCCAATTGGAAGGCAGTAAAGAATTTGCCAAAGAGTTTTTAGTAAAACACAATATTCCTACTGCCGGTTACGATAGTTTTACAAAAGAAACAGTCGAAAAGGGTTGTGCCTTTTTAGAAACGCTTCAACCACCTTACGTTTTAAAAGCGGATGGATTAGCGGCAGGAAAAGGGGTATTAATTATTCATGATTTAGCCGAAGCAAAACAGGAATTACGAAACATGCTCGTTAATGCAAAATTTGGAGAAGCAAGTTCCAAAGTAGTAATTGAAGAATTTTTAGACGGAATAGAGTTAAGTTGTTTTGTATTAACAGACGGTGTAAACTATAAAATTTTACCTACCGCAAAAGATTACAAACGAATCGGAGAAGGCGATACCGGATTAAATACAGGCGGAATGGGAGCCGTATCACCAGTTCCCTTTGCAGATGCTATTTTACTTGAAAAAATTGAAAGCAGAATTGTAAAACCGACTATTGAAGGTTTGAAAAAAGACAATATTCAATACAAAGGCTTTGTATTTATTGGATTAATTAACGTAAAAGGAGAACCAATTGTAATTGAGTATAATGTAAGAATGGGCGATCCCGAAACCGAGGTGGTAATACCAAGATTACAATCGGATTTGGTTGAATTGTTTCAGGCGGTTGCCAATGAAAAACTGAACGAAATTAATTTGGAGGTAACCGATAAAAGTGCCGCTACTATTATGGTGGTTTCTGGAGGATATCCTGAAGAATATGTAAATGGAAAAGTGATTTCAGGTATAGAAACAGTTACCGATTCAATAGTTTTTCATGCCGGAACCAAGCAAGATAACGATACCATTATTACAAATGGAGGAAGAGTATTGGCGGTGACTTCATTAGGAGATAATTTCGAAGATGCCATAAAAAAATCGTATCAAAATATAGAAAAACTACATTTCGATACGATGTATTATAGAAAAGATATCGGCTTCGACCTTTAAAAAAATTCTTTATCGAATTTTATTTAAAAAAAGAGTGAGCCGTTGTATCTTGATATTCTTCGTTGTTGGCTTTGTGTAATTGCAATTGTTTAATCCAATAAATCATTGCAGCGGTGCAAATAATTATGAAAATCCAATTGATAATATTAGCTGCAAACCAATTTTCTAATTCTAATTCTCTTAAATAATTTTGTGGAATGAAAAAAATGTTTTCAAATAACCATTGTATTCCTTCAAAAAATGCTTTCATCTTTGTTCAAGTATTATATTTACATTTGCAAAAGTATAAAATATCCATATGATTACAAGTCTTTTTAAGAAATCTACCCCAATTAATTTTGCATTTGTTTTTTTAATGCTATTATTTTTCTTTTTAACTACTCAATTTCATCAAGTTGGAACTGTTTTTTCATTTCTTTTTCTAGCTAAAAAAACAATTTTATTTATTACCATTTTTGCTTGTTTCTTTACTGGAAATTTCATCATTAAAAAGAACGGACTGAGCAAAGACAGTGCTTTTATGATTTTATTTTATTTATTGTTGCTGCTTTTTTTTCCATCAGTGATGAATAATTTTAAGCTCTTTATTGCCAACTTTTTTATTCTTTTGGCCCTAAGAAGGCTTTTCTCTTTACAAAGTTCAAAATCTCAAAAAGAAAAAATATTTGATGCCTCTTTATGGGTATTTGTGGCCTCTTTATTTCATTTTTGGAGCCTTCTTTTTATAATATTAGTTTTTATAAGTATTCTTTTTCACACCGCAAGAGATTATAGAACTTGGTTTTTGCCATTTATTGCCTTTTTTGTTTCCGTGGTTTTATTGTTCTTTTTTGATTTGGTATTTGATGTGGATAACGTTGGAAAATTAATAGCAAATTCAGGAAGTGATTTAGAAATTAATTATTTTATAAATAATTATCAAAACCTAGCCTTGTCCCTTTTTGCTCCAATTTCACTATTTTTTATTGCCAACTTAGGCTTCACCATTTCCAACCGACCTATTATTCTTCACTCAACGTATAAGAAAATCATAGCTGCGTTTTTTTTAGGAATTTTGGTTTTTGTGTTTTCACCCAATAAAAGCAATGAAATGTTAATTTTTACTTTTGTGCCGTTGGCTTTTGCGATGACGATTTTCGTTGAAACACCGCAATCGAAAGCGAAAACAGAATTGTTCTTTTTAGCGGTAGTAGGGTGTAGTTTATTTGCGTTTTTCTCGCAATTATAGTTTGCTTCCAAAGGCTAAATCTCCAGCATCTCCAAGTCCTGGAATAATATAATTTTTCTCATTTAATCTCTCATCGATTGAGGCAATCCAAAGGTGACAATGCTCCGGCAAATTTGATTCTAAGAAGTTAATTCCTTCTGGTGTGGCAATAACCACCGCCATATGAATTTCTTTTGGAGTGCCTTTTGAAATTAATTTATTGAATACTGCAACGATAGATTGTCCGGTTGCCAACATTGGATCTACCAAAATTAAATTTCCGCCATTGATATCTGAAACGGCGTCGTATTCTACTTTTATTTCAAAATCAGTATCGTTATTAGGGTGAAAGCGATAGGCCGAAATAAATCCGTTTTCTGCGTGGTCAAAATAGTTTAAAAATCCATTGTGTAAGGTTAAACCGGCTCTTAATATAGAACAAACGATTATTTTATCTTTTATGACGGAGGACTTTTTAGTACCCAAAGGGGTTATTATTTCCCGATTTTCAAAGTGCAATTCTTTGCTCATTTCATATGCCATAATTTCGCCAATACGCTCCATGTTTGTTCTAAATCGGAGTCGGTCTTTTTGAATTTCTTCGTCTCTAATTTCCCCTAGAAAATGATTTAAAACGCTATTTTTTTCAGTTAAATGATGAATTTTCATAAAATTGGGATTAATATTTCAACGTTAAAAGTATAAAAAGTATCTTTGCCTTTTAAATAACAAAGATATGTTTTCAAAATTAGCTTATTCCGTATTTGAACAAAGTATTAAAGATTATCATCAATTTGATAATGTGGATCAACCCATCAATAACCCTTTTCCGAAAGACAAATTCGAGCATTTATTGTATCATAAAAATTGGATCGATACGGTTCAATGGCATTTTGAGGACATCATTCGGGATCCTAATATTGACCCTGTTGCGGCGCTAACATTAAAAAGAAGAATTGATGCTTCTAACCAAGAACGTACCGATATGGTGGAATATATTGATAGTTATTTTTTACAAAAATACAGTCACGTTTCTGTAAAATCGGGGGCAAAAATTAATTCAGAAAGTCCGGCTTGGGCATTTGATCGATTGTCCATTTTAGCTTTGAAAATTTATCATATGAATGAAGAAGCAACTCGTGAAGAAGCTTCTGCTGAGCATCGTCAGAAATGTCAAGATAAATTAAATGTACTGTTAGAGCAAAGAACGGATCTTTCAACTGCAATTGAGGAGTTATTACTTGACTTTGAAAATGGGGATAAATTTATGAAAGTGTACAAGCAAATGAAAATGTACAATGACGACGATTTAAATCCTGTTTTGTATCAGAATAAAAAATAATTGACACTTAAATTGTCAAAATCCATTCAACATATAGCCGTCATGAGACTCTCCGCAATGGGAGATGTTGCCATGACGGTTCCTATTTTAAGAGCTTTTAACGCGAAATATCCCAACGTTAAACTCACCGTTATTTCCACCCCTTTTTTTCAACCTTTATTTAATGATCTTCCTAATGTTTCCTTTTTACCATTTGATAAAAAAGGAAAACATAAGGGTTTTCTGGGGCTTTTCCGATTGTTCTTGGATTTAAGAAAAAGCAATATAGATGCTTTCGCCGATTTACATAATGTATTACGATTAAAAGTATTCAGAAAACTATTGGCGCTCACCGGAAAAAAAGTAGCGTTCACCCACAAAGGAAGAACTGAAAAAAAAGAAGTTACACGCGCGGTTAATAAAATTTTTAGACGCCTTCCAACTGTTTTTGAGAGACATTCAAAAGTATTTTCAGCACTTGGTTTTCCAATCGATTTATCAAATCCTACTTTTCCCGATAAATCGAAATTATCGTCAGAGATTTTATCCTTTGTAGGAGAAAAAACCCAAAAATGGATTGGAATTGCACCATTTGCTCAACACGATTCTAAAGTATATCCTTTGGATTTAATGGAAAAAGTAATTGACCAATTGGCTCAAAACCCAGGAAATAAAATTGTGCTTTTTGGTGGTGGGAAAAAGGAAATTATAGCCTTAGAGTCCCTTACTAAATCATATAATAACGTAATCTCAGTAGCAGGGAAGTTGGAATTCAACCAAGAAATTCAACTCATTAGCAATTTAGACGTCATGCTATCCATGGACTCTGGAAATGGACATATTGCAGCCATTTTCGGTGTAAAAACCATTACGCTTTGGGGTGCAACGCATCCGTATTTAGGGTTTTCACCGTTCCATCAACCAGAAGAGAATAGCTTGGTTTCCGATAGGAATTTGTATCCAAAACTACCCACATCCATTTATGGCAATAAAAAAGTGGAAGGTTATGAAAACGCTATGCGCACGATTTTACCTGAAAGTGTAGTTGAAAAAATCAATCAATAGCAATGACAATTTCAAATCTGCAATCTCTTAAACGTCATCGAAATCAACAAAAATAGTTTCCGATGTAGGGTGCGCTTGACATGTTAAAATCAATCCCTCGGCCAATTCTTTATCGGTAAGAATAGAATTTTTCTTCATTTCAGCAGTTCCCACGGTTACTCTGGCCATACAGCTGCTACAAATTCCGCCTTGGCAAGAATACGGGGCGTCAATTCCTTGTTTTAAAGCCGCATCCAGTATTGTTTGCTTTTGAGACATTTCGAAACTGGTTTCTTCATCATCTACTAAAATCGTGATTTTAGTATGTCCGCCTAGCGATTCTTGGATTTTATTTTCAGAAGTAGAGCTGGTAAAAAGTTCGAATTTTATATTTTTTTCAGAAACATTGTGCTCTTTTAATACTCCCGAAACGGTGTTGATCATTTCTTCCGGTCCGCACAAATAGAATTTATCAAATGTCAATTCTTTGTGTTTGTTGTTCAAGACAAAATTTACTGTTGATTTCTCAATACGTCCAAAAAGTTCGTTTTCAACTTTCGCTTGCGTATACGAGTAATGTACAAAAAAGCGTCCAACATATTGCGATTGTAAGTCGTGTAATTCTTGATGAAAAATAGTTTCTTCAGGAGATTTATTTCCGTAAACCAATATAAAAGTGCTTTTTGGCTCGCTGGTTAAAACGCTTTTTGCAATAGACATAATTGGGGTGATTCCGCTACCAGCTGCAAAAGCCGCGTAATTTTTTTGACGATCGTGTTGCGGTTCGAAGGTGAATTTTCCTTCCGGACTTCCCACTTCAAGCACATCGCCCGCTTTTAATTTTGCATTAGCAAATTGCGAAAACAAACCGTTATTAACTGCTTTGACCGCAATTCTTAATTCGCCACTTTCTGGTGAAGAACAAATAGAATAGGCACGACGAATTTCTTCCCCGTCTAAAGTTAGTTTTATGTTGAGGTATTGTCCAGCCACGAATTGATAGTTGGATTTTAATTCTGCGGGAACATTAAAAAGGATAGAAACGGCATCTTTAGTTTCGCGTTTTACTTCTTTAATGTTTAATTTATAAAATGAAGACATTGATTTATTTTTTGGCAAAGATAGCAAACCAATTAGGTTTCTGAAAATGATAATTGTCAGTTTTTTAAGACCCCATAAGTTCAGTGATATAATTATCTTAATTGCATATTGAATTCACAATAATCCAATCAATAATTTTTTCTATATTTATCAAATTATTATAAACCTATAATTTTATGTTCAAACACTTTATCAATCTCGAATTAAAATCCTTTTTGCGCTCGGCTAGTGTTGGAAAGAGTATCGCGTTAAAAATATTTTTAGGATTTATTGCGCTGTATTTTATCCTTTCCTTTCTGGTTTTAGGAATAGCACTTTACCCGCTTCTTCATGAAAGCTTCCCCAATCAAAAACCCATTCAATTGGTCAATAACGTAGTCATTTTTTGGTTAGCCATTGAATTAATATTTCGTTTTTTTATGCAAAGCTTGCCGGTTATGAATATCAAGCCGTTATTAATTTTGCCTGTTAAAAGAGAAAAAGTAATCCATTATGTTTTACTGAAAAGCGTTTTTTCAATTTATAATTTATTCCCATTATTGGTGATTCTTCCTTTCGGAATAACCACTATAATTAAAGGAAATGCTGGCACAGTTCCCGTTTTAGTTTGGATGTTCACACTTTATATTTTGGTTTTATGTGTCAACTATGCTAACTTTTTAATCAAAAAGAAATTTGCAGATAATATCTTAGCGTTCTTGATTTTTGCATTATTGGGCGGAACTTTTGTGAGTTTAGAATATTTTGAAATTTTCAAAATCAGTAGTTTCACAGGAACTATTTTAAATAGTTTATTGCTTAATCCAATTCTAGTCCTAGCGCCTATGTTGCTTTTGGCAGGTTTGTATTTTTGGAATTTTAATTACCTAAAAAGCAATTTTTACTTAGACAGCTCCCTAAAAACAAAAATTAAAGAAGCGAAAACAACCGATTTAAGTTGGACCAAACGCTTCGGCGAAATTGCACCCTTTTTGCAATTGGATTTAAAATTAATTTGGAGAAATAAAAGGCCGCGAACAACGGTTTTTATGTCATTTATCTTTTTACTTTATGGATTAATGATTTACAACAATCCTTTATATAATGATGTTTCCTTTATTTATGTTGTGGTTGGCATTTTAATGTCGGGAATTTTTATGATTAATTTCGGGCAATTTATTCCTTCTTGGGATTCTAGTTATTTTGGAATGATCCTATCGCAAAACATTACTTTCCGAAAATATTTAGACTCCAAAGTAGGATTAATGTCTTTTTCAGTAGTTGTTTTAGCTTTACTAACCACACCCTATGTTTATTTTGGTTGGAATGTTTTAGCGACTAATTTGGCATGTGCCGTTTATAATTTAGGAATCAACATTCCTGTTCTAATGTTTGCGGGATCTTTTAATGTCAAGCGCATTGATTTAGAAAAATCACCGTTTATGAATTACCAAGGAACCGGTGCCGCACAATGGATTGTGGGGCTGCCATTATTTCTAATCCCAGGACTTATTTTCTTTATTTTCTCGAAGCTATTTAATGAAGAAACGGCAATTATTATCATTGCGGCCATCGGAATTATTGGGCTGCTTTTTAGAAATACGTTGATGAATTTCATCACCAAAGGATATCAAACTAGAAAATACGCCACTTTAAACGGATTTAAACAAGAAGAAAATTAACTTATTTTTTAATTTCTAATAAACGAATAACTAAATAACCGAATAAACTTTTTTTAATGATACAAGTAACTCAACTTTCAAAAACATACAACGGGACCACCGTATTAAATATACCAAACTTAGAAATTCCAAAAGGGCAAAGCTTAGGATTAGTAGGAAACAATGGCGCTGGAAAAACCACTTTTTTCAGTTTGCTTTTGGATTTAATTCAACCTACCACAGGGACTTTAACCAATAATGAAATCCAGGTAAACACCAGTGAAGACTGGAAGCCATTCACCGCTGCCTTCCTTGACGAATCGTTTTTAATTGGTTACCTAACCGCCGAAGAATATTTTTATTTTATTGGTGATATCCGCGGGCAAAACAAAGCAGATGTAAACGCATTACTTGAAAAACATGAAGAATTTTTCAACGATGAAATCTTAAGAAATAAAAAATATTTACGCGATTTATCGAAAGGGAATCAGAAAAAAGTGGGCATTATTGCGACGTTAATTGGCAACCCCAAAGTGGTCATTTTGGACGAACCGTTTGCCAATTTAGATCCAACAACCGTAAGCCGACTAAAGAAAATCATCAAAGAATTGGCTGAAAATCCAGATATCACGGTATTAGTATCCAGCCATGATTTGCAACACACTGTTGAGGTTTGCGATCGAATTGTAGCTTTGAACAAAGGGGAAATTGTAAAAGACATCGTGACTTCGGCAGAAACTTTAAAGGAACTAGAAGCGTTTTTTGCAGTTTAATTTAGGCGAGTCCTCTATACAAACCTGACCGATTTTCAAAACCGGTCAGGTTAATCTTATTTGAAATCCCAGTTTGTTGTCTAAAAAACTACCCGAACCTTTTATGGTATCAAAAAGAAGTGTATTTTTACGTGTTGTATACTAAAATCGCGATTTAGTAGTTTAAGAATAAAATCGTTTCAAATTGAAAAACACTATATATAAAATATCTTATTTCCTAGTTTTACTCCTTTTAGTAATAGCTTGTTCTACAAAAAGAGATACTTTTGTATCTAGAAATATGCACGCCCTAAGTGCCAAAGACAATATTTTATACAACGGCCAAATTGCTTTAGATAAGGGAATTACAGATCTTAAAACCACTTACAAAGACAATTTTTGGCAAGTATTGCCAATTGAAAGAATGCAGGTTACCAAGGAAGAAGACAGACCGGAAGCTTCCAAAAATGAAAATTTTGAACGCGCCGAAACCAAAGCGACAAAAGCCATTCAAAAGCACTCCATGAACATCAACGGAATTGAGAGAAACTCTCAAATGGATGAAGCCTATTTATTGCTTGGAAAAACTAGATATTACGACCAAAGATTTATTCCAGCGCTTGAGGCTTTTAATTATGTCTTATATAAATCACCAACTAGTGATAAGATCCTTGAAGCTAGAATTTGGAGAGAAAAAACAAATATGCGCTTGGAAAATGATGAGTTGGCATTAAAAAATTTAAAGTACATTCTAAAAGATAGCCGATTAAAAAAACAAATTTTAGCGGATGCTAATGCCACGATATCGCAAGCATTTATTAATGTTGGAAAAAAAGACAGTGCGATTGCCAGTTTGAAAATAGCGACTCAGTTTACAAAATCAAAAGAAGAAAAAGCAAGATACCGATTTATTTTAGCACAAATCTATCAAGAATTAGGTCATAAAGATAGCGCATCTATTGCTTATCAATCGGTTATTGATATGAAACGAAAATCACCAAGAATTTATGTAATTCATGCGAAAGTCAATCAAGCACAATTGGCAGGATATGAAAAAACAGATTCAATTTCCTTTCTAAAAAAATTCAATAAACTGCTTGCGGATAGAGAAAACCGTCCATTTTTAGATGTGCTTCACCATCATTTAGCGCTTTATTACGATAAAAATAAAAAAATTGGAAGCGCTAAAAAAGAGTACAATAAATCGATAAAAGCCAAAACGGGTGATACCTACACCATTGCATCCAACTATAGAAACTTGGCTGATATTTATTTTAAAGAAGCTCGATATCCTATAACAGGAAAATATTTCGACAGCACCTTGGTTCAACTAAAACCACGTTCTCGCGAATTTAGATTTATAAAAAAGAAGCGTGAAAATTTAGCCGACGTCATAAAATACGAGGGGATTGCTATTAAAAACGACAGCGTGATCAGCGTTTTTAATATGTCAAAATTAGATAGAATTGCTTACTTTGAAAAGTACATTCTTAAATTAAAAAAGGAAGACGACCTTAAGAAAGCACTTGCTGCTAAAGGTGATGAAAAAAACAAGCAAAAAAAACCAGCCGATGGGTCTAATTTAAGCGGAACCGATGCGAAAAATTCGACACAAAAAGGGGAGGCGCCAATGAATTTAATGGCTTCTGCAAATATTGGTAAAGAAAGCGATTTTTATTTCTACAACACTAAATCAGTGGCATATGGGAAACTCCAATTTAAAAAAACGTGGGGGAATCGTGCTTATAAAAACAATTGGAGATTGTCGTCTGAAGCCGCAACGAATAGCAATAATGATCCAAATTTAAATAACGATCCAAATTTAGATCCTTCAATTGCAAAGGAGGAAAAAATAGAAGAAAAATATACGGCTTCCTTTTATTTAAAAGACTTGCCAACCAATCAAATAGTGATTGACAGTATAATCAGAGAAAGAAATTTTGCTTATTACCAATTGGGGTCAATTTATAAAGAAAAATTCAAGGAGTACCAGCTTGCAGCCAATAAATTAGAGCAATTATTGAAATACAATCCAGAAGAAAGATTGGTACTTCCCTCAATGTACAATCTTTATAAAATTTACGAAATTATCAATAAAGATAAAGCTTTGGCGATGAAAGCAAAGATTATAAATCAATATCCGGATTCTAGATATGCTCAAATTTTAAGCAATACCAATCCTGAAATTGCTTCACTAGATGCTCCTGAAGTCACCTATAACAAACTCTACAAAGCCTACGAAACAGGAGACTATAGAAAAGTTAATGAAGAATTAGAAAAAGGAATTGATCAATTTGAAGGCGAGGAAATAGTTGCCAAATTTGAGTTGTTAAAAGCCAATACATCCGGAAAATTAAAAGGAGTAGCAGAATATAAAAAAGCTTTGAATTTTGTAGCGTTAAATTATCCTAACAATATAGAAGGAAAGCAAGCCGAAGAAATAATTAAGAAAGACATTCCTGTTTTAGAGAGTTTTAAATTCTATGCCGTAGCCCCAAAATCATGGAAAATACTTTACAGAATTCCTTACAATGATGAAAAGAACAATACGGTTTTAAGAAATAAAATCAAAAAATTTGTGGCCGATCACCAATTGGATCGTTTGACTTTTTCTGAAGACATCTATAATTCTGAAGACAATTTTATGGTGATTCACGGAATTATTTCTGAACAATTTTCAAAAGGAATTATAGACTCTTTAAGAATCAAAAAAGAATTTAAGATTCAACAAAAGCCAATCATTATTTCCAATTACAACTATCAGGTTGTTCAAATTAATAAAAATATTGAAGACTATTTAGTGGCGCCAGTGGTAGCTCCAAACCCTATTGTAAAAACGCCGGCACCGCCAACTGTAGAATCAACCAAAGTGTCTAAACAACCGGACGGTAACCCACTAGATTCTCCTGATCAAAAAAATGAAGGGGTTCCGCCTCCAAAAAATATGGATAACGGAAACGCCATGCCGATTTTAAATAAAGGGGCAATCGATAAAGAAGAATTTAAAAAGCCTAAAAAGTAAAAATCATGTTTAGCAAAAGCCCAAAACCATATACCGATCTTTTAGGAAAAACCAACAGAATTGTTGAAGGGACTACTATAAATGGTGATATAATTTCTCCTGCTGATTTCAGACTTGACGGCCATTTAATTGGAAATTTTCAATCTAATGGTAAAATTGTAATTGGACCAGCCGGAAGTGTAAAAGGAGATATTTCTTGTATAAACGCCGACATTGAAGGAAATTTTGAAGGCAAAATTCAAGTGGCAGAATTACTAAATTTAAAAGCTAATTCAAGTGTTCGCGGCGAGGTAATTTGCGGGAAATTATCAGTTGAACCTGGCGCCGACTTCAGCGCCACTTGCGTGATGAATCCAATAGCATAACGGTATGACATCCCACAAAGATTCAAAAAAACAAAACAATCGTAAATGGCTTGCTTTAATTAATATTCCAATCCAAATGGGAGTTATAGTTTTTTTGTTTTCTAGCCTCGGGAATTGGCTGGATGCCAAATATCCAACTCCAAATACAATTTATGTAAAAATTCTAACATTAGTTGGAGTAGCCATTGCTTTTTATAATATCAATAGGCAGTTGAAAGACATAAATAATTCCTGATTTTATGAAATTAAAGAAATTCCAACCTTTGTTAGAAGTTTTAATTGCCGCTATTTTGTGTTTTGGGATTCACAATTTATTTTTTTATTACCACCAAAGCAATCCAAATTATCAGCATTTTCAGTATGATTTAACCACTATTTACAGCTTCTTTTTGACTTGTTCCACAGTTATTATATTACTGTTGCTATTGGTAAAACAAAAAAACATCGATAATGTTGGTTTCACGTTCTTGTTTGCCACGTGCATAAAAATCGGAATCTCTTTTGCTCTTTTGATGCCAATTTTGAATTCTAAAATTTCAAATATTGGTTACGAAAAGATCAATTTTTTTATTGTTTTTGCTATTTTCTTAACGATAGAAACCGTCGTAACCATTAGAATTTTAAACAATAATCAGTAAAGAAGCTTTTAATTCAGAAAGATGTCAAAAAAAGTTACTTAAATTCTTGAATTATTAAGAAATAATGTACCTTTGCACCAAATTTTAGAAAGTAAATAATAAGACAATAATAAGATATGGTGATTTCACACAAACCACTTAAATTAATAATAGCGATTTTAATTGCTTTTCTTCCAACATTTGGTTTCTCAAATACCCCTATTCACACCGCTCAAACTACCACAGAAAAAGCAGGCGTAGCTCATGAAACGGAAGCAAAACCAACGGATGAAAAATCTAAAGTTAAAGCTGAAATTTTAGAAGTAATTGGGCACCACGTTTTAGACGGTCACGATTTCTCTTTATTTGAATATGAAGGGGAACACATTGGATTTTCTTTACCTATTATTTTATGGGATAATGGCGTTCAGTTTTTCTCTTCATCAAAATTCCACCACGGAGAAGCTGTTGCGGAAAGCAATGGAAATTTCTACGTATTGCACCACGAAAAAATATACAAAACTGATGCTACGGGAACTTTAACAGGTGACGAGCACCATCCTACAAATGTTCAACCAGTAGATTTATCAATTACCAAAGGCGTTTTAACAATTATGGTTGTGGCGCTTTTAATGTTTTTTATATTTACCAGTTTGGCAAGATCATACGCTAAAAACGGAGGGATCTCTTCTGGTTTTGGAAGACTATTTGAACCAATTGTAATTTATATTCGTGATGAAATCGCCATTCCAAACATTGGTGAAAAACATTATAAAAAATACATGAGTTATTTATTAACGATCTTTTTCTTTATTTGGTTTTTAAATATTTTCGGATTAACACCACTAGGAATTAATGTAACAGGAAACATCGCTATCACATTTGGATTGGCTGTGGTTACTTTCATTATTACCAACATTACAGCAAACAAAAATTATTGGGGACACATTTTCTGGATGCCTGGGGTGCCGTTGCCAATGAAAATAATATTAGCACCTATTGAATTATTAGGAGTATTTATCAAGCCATTTTCATTAATGATTCGTTTGTATGCAAACATTTTTGCAGGTCATATCGTATTGATGAGTTTAATTGGGTTGATGTTTATTTTTAAAAATTGGTTGGGAAGTAGCTTGTCATTTATGTTGTCATTTGCTATTTCTACAATTGAAATTTTAGTAGCGCTATTGCAAGCGTATATCTTTACGATGCTTTCTGCTTTGTACTTTGGTTCAGCAGTAGAAGAACACCATCACGAAGAGGCGCACTAAAAATTAGATCTCAGATCTTAGATTTCAGATTATTCAGAATCTTAAATCTAAATTCAAAAATCTAAAATCAAATTGAATGTTTAATTTTAATACATATTTTTATGGAAATTCCTAAAATCGTTGGAGCAGGATTAGTAGTAATTGGAGCTGGTATTGGTATCGGTAGAATCGGTGGTTCTGCAATGGATGCTATTGCTCGTCAACCAGAAGCTACTGGAAAAATTCAAACAGCTATGCTTATTGCAGCTGCGCTTATTGAAGGTATTGGTTTTGCAGCGTTATTCGCAGTAAACTAGTAAAAACAAAACAAAATGCTGTAACGGTTGGTTGCAGCTTTTGTTTACTTTAAATTAAAGATTAAATTTCAACCTTAATTAAGGTTAAATAAAAAAGTACATTATACATTAATATATACTATGGAAAAGTTAATAAGTGATTTTTCGTTTGGTTTGTTTGTTTGGCAATCAATAATTTTTATTGGATTAATATTATTATTGAAAAAATTTGCATGGAAACCAATACTTGATGCAGTTAATGAAAGAGAAGAAGGAATTAAAAACGCATTGCTTTCAGCTGAGAATGCCAGAAAAGAAATGCACAACCTTCAATCGGACAACCAACGTATTTTGCAAGAAGCAAGATTAGAACGTGACGCCATGTTAAAAGAGGCTCGTGAAATGAAAGAGAAAATGGTTTCTGATGCAAAAAATGAAGCTCAAGCTCAAGGATTAAAAATGATCGAACAAGCAAAAGCGGCTATCGAAGGAGAAAAAAATGCAGCATTGGCGGAATTAAAATCCCACGTAGCTACATTATCATTGGAAATTGCTGAAAAATTATTGAAAGAAGAATTATCTAACAAAGAATCCCAAGTGAAATTGGTAGAGAAAATGTTAGGCGACGCTAAATTAAACTAACATGTCAGGTATTAGAGCAGCAATTCGTTATGCGAAAGCCATTTTAGAAATCGCTAACTCCAAAGGGGTGGCTTCTGAAGTGAGTACCGACATGACTTTAATTGCAAAAACCATTACTGGGAATACTGAATTGACTCATTTTATTCAAAACCCATTAATTAAAACAGAGACTAAAAAAGACGTGGTTGCTGAAGTATTTGCTTCTGTTAATCCCGTAACTCAGAGTCTTTTCCACTTATTATTGGAAAACAAAAGATTTGAAATTTTAGCTGCAATTGCAGTGGAATACAATAATTTGTTTGACGTAATGAACGGAGTTGAAGTTGCAAAAGTAACTACAGCTGTTCCAATGGATTCAGCTTTAGAAGCTAAGGTATTGGCAAAAATTGCCACTTTTTCAGACAAAAAAGTAACCATTGAAAACACGGTAGATGCTTCAATTATTGGAGGATTTATATTGCGAATAGGCGACAAGCAATACAACGCTTCCGTTGCCAACAGATTACACGTATTAAAAAGAGAATTAAGTAACTAGTTATTTATATAATTATGGCGGAAATTAAACCTGCTGAAATATCAGCAATATTAAAGAAACAAGTAGAAGGTTTTGAAACTGGTGCTACATTAGAAGAAGTAGGTTCTGTACTTCAAGTTGGAGATGGTATTGCTCGTGTTTATGGGCTTTCAAATGTTCAATACGGGGAGTTAGTAGAATTTGAAAACGGATTGGAAGGAATCGTTTTGAACCTTGAAGAAGACAATGTTGGGGTAGTACTTTTAGGACCATCAACAGGAATTAAAGAAGGTTCTACTGCAAAAAGAACGCAACGTATTGCGTCTTTAAAAACAGGTGAAGGAATGGTTGGACGTGTAGTAAACACTCTTGGTTTTCCAATTGATGGAAAAGGACCAATCAGCGGTGAATTATACGAAATGCCTTTGGAAAGAAAAGCACCTGGAGTAATTTTCCGTCAACCGGTAACTGAACCATTACAAACAGGTATTAAAGCGGTAGACGCAATGATCCCAGTTGGTCGTGGACAACGTGAGTTGGTAATTGGTGACCGTCAAACAGGTAAATCTACCGTTTGTATTGATACGATATTAAATCAAAAAGAATTTTACGATGCTGGAAAACCGGTATTTTGTATCTATGTTGCAATTGGGCAAAAAGCATCAACAGTAGCAGGAATTGCAAAAACATTAGAAGAAAAAGGAGCAATGGCTTATACCATTATCGTTGCTGCAAACGCTTCTGACCCAGCTCCAATGCAAGTGTATGCTCCTTTCGCAGGTGCTGCAATTGGAGAATATTTTAGAGATTCAGGTCGTCCAGCTTTAATTGTTTATGATGATTTATCTAAACAAGCAGTTGCTTACCGTGAGGTTTCTCTTTTATTAAGAAGACCACCGGGACGCGAGGCATATCCTGGAGACGTTTTTTACTTGCACAGTAGATTATTAGAAAGAGCTTGTAAAGTGATTGCTAATGATGACATTGCAAAAAACATGAACGACTTGCCTGATACCTTGAAAGGAATCGTAAAAGGAGGAGGATCATTAACGGCTTTACCAATTATTGAAACTCAAGCGGGAGACGTTTCTGCTTATATTCCAACGAACGTAATTTCGATTACTGACGGACAGATTTTCCTTGATGGAGATTTATTTAATTCTGGGGTTCGTCCAGCAATTAACGTAGGTATTTCGGTATCACGTGTTGGAGGAAATGCACAAATTAAATCAATGAAAAAAGTTTCAGGAACATTAAAATTAGACCAAGCGCAATTCCGTGAATTAGAAGCTTTCGCTAAATTTGGTTCTGATTTGGATTCAGTTACCTTAAACGTAATTGAAAAAGGTAAAAGAAACGTGGAGATTTTGAAGCAAGGTTTAAATAGCCCTTATACTGTTGAAGATCAAGTAGCTATTATTTATGCTGGGTCTAAAAACTTATTGAGAAATGTACCTGTAAACAAAGTTAAAGAATTCGAAAAAGACTTTTTAGAATTTTTAAACAACAAACACAGAGATACTCTTGACGCTTTAAAAGCTGGAAAATTAGATGACAACATTACGTCTGTTATCGAAAATGTAGCAAAAGAAGTTTCAGCGAAATATAACTAAAAACAATTTGAAAATTTGGAAATTTGGAAATGTAAAATGGCATTTTCAAATTTTCAAATGATCTAATTTTCAAATTTAATATGGCAAACTTAAAGGAAATCCGTAATAGAATTACTTCCGTTTCATCAACGATGCAGATTACTTCTGCGATGAAAATGGTTTCTGCAGCAAAGCTTAAAAAAGCACAAGATGCGATTACTGCAATGCGACCTTATGCCGAAAAATTAACGGAATTATTACAAAATCTTTCTGCTAACCTTGACGGTGATGCAGGCGGAGAGTTTACTACTCAACGTGAAATTAAAAAAGTATTAATTGTAGCTATTACTTCCAATAGAGGTTTGTGTGGCGCATTTAATTCCAATGTAATTAAGGAAGTAAAAAACAGAGCTTTATTTTACGAAGGTAAGCAAGTGGATATTTTTGCAATTGGTAAAAAAGGAAATGACGCTTTGAGTAAAACAGCTACTGTTATTGAAAATCAAAGTTCAATATTTGACGATTTATCTTTTGAAAATGTTGCAGTTATTGCTGACGTTCTAACTCAAAAATTCATTTCTGGCGAATACGACAAAATAGAATTGGTTTACAATCAATTTAAAAATGCAGCAACACAAATTGTTCAAACAGAACAATTCTTGCCTTTAGAAGCATTGAAATCGGATAAGACAGCTTCCACAGGAGATTATATCTACGAACCTTCAAAAGAAGATATTGTTTTAACTTTGATTCCTAAATCATTGAAAACACAATTATACAAAGGGGTTAGAGATTCCTTTGCCTCAGAGCACGGAGCGAGAATGACTGCAATGCATAAAGCAACAGACAATGCAACGGAATTGAGAGACCAATTAAAATTGACTTACAATAAAGCACGTCAAGCTGCAATTACAAACGAGATCCTAGAAATCGTTGGTGGAGCAGAAGCTTTAAAAGGATAAGAAAAAAAGAATTTTATATAAAGAGTCACGCATTGCGTGACTCTTTTTTTTAATTTTATATTTAAAAAATCAAAAATGGAAATACGACAATTAGAAACTGTTTCTGAAATGGCTGCTCAAATAGATATGATTCATTTTCTGTATCCAAAAATGACTCTTGAAACCTACGAATCCTACTTAAACACTATGTTGCCTAACGGTTACAAACAGGTAGCTATTTTTGAAGATAAGAAATGTATTGGGCTTTCCGGTTATTGGTACAACACCAAATTGTGGACGGGGCCGTATTTAGAAATTGATAATTTTATTGTACATCCAGATCATAGAAAAAAAGGAATTGGCAAGATAATAACCGATTTTATTGATGCGAAAGCTAAAGAGCTTTCCTGTACATGTGTAGTTTTAGATGCTTTTACAGGCAATTTCCCAGCCCATCGCTTTTACTACAATCAAGGGTATGAACCACGCGGATTTCATTTCATCAAAACAATTGATGAAAACGGATTTTCGTAATAAACTTAGATTAATTATCGGATTGGTACCATTCTGCAAAGGAAGTTTCTGTTTCTTGCAGTTTTAAAGAATGCAATTCAATTCCTTGCGGTAACCTGCTTTTAATTCTATTGGCAAAATCGATGACCATATTTTCGCTAGTTGGCTGATAATCGACTAGAATGACATGATGATCCCGAGATTGCAATTCCTTTGCCAATTCAATATGAGGGGTGTTTTTATTAAATACCGTAGCATGATCAAATTGATCTACAATTTCTTCTTTTACAATTTTCTTCAAATCGGTGAAATCGATAACCATTCCAAATTTCACATTTGAATTATCGGTAATAGGTTTTCCTATAACAGTTACAGACAATTTATAACTATGGCCATGGACGTTTTTGCATTTTCCATCGTAGCCATATAAAGCATGTCCGGTTTCAAAATTAAATTGCTTGGTTATTCTAATATTACTCATTATTAATGTATTTGAATGCAAATTTACTAAATTGAAATCATTCTACTTTCAAAAATGGATAATGCTTTATATAAAACTAAAATAATGTATATTTGCTATCGCAAGGGGGATTAGCTCATTTGGCTAGAGCGCTTGCCTGGCAGGCAAGAGGTGATCGGTTCGAATCCGATATTCTCCACAATATTATTGTCTATTTTTAGTTTTATTTTAAATTATATAGATCTAACAAATTGGATATATACCAGTACAACAGTTTAACATAAAACGTTGTAACAGGGGGATAAATTAATTAATGATTTTATAATCAGTAGTTTACGTTTTTATATTTTAAAAAATTTAAACCTGTCAATAGTAGTGTTGTATAGTTTTTATATCTACACGACACAATAATTATTTATTTTCAATGATTATATTTGAATAAATTCATACGGTAAAAAAATAATGAAAAACAGCTTATACTATTTTCTTTTTTTGATTTTAATATCCTTTTCAAATAATGTTACAGGGCAAACATTAACTAACGGTAATTTTGAATCTGGAGGAAATGGAGTTGGTTTTTTAATTAATGGCGCTGGATATACACAGATTAACCCGCCTACAGGTTCAAGCACCTCTGGGAATTATGCAATCACAACAAATCCACAATTATTAAATTCCAACTTTATTTCTGGTGGAGATCACACAACTGGATCTGGAATGATGCTAGTTGTAGATGGGAATACTGTTTCGAATTCAAGATTATGGTCTTGTACCTCAACAGGGGGAGCATTAACCGGTTTTACAGCTGGATCGACTTACACATTTAGCTATTGGATAAAATCGGTTTCAAATGATGTAACCAATAATGCCACCCAAGCTTATATTAATGTATTTTTTGTAAATGCGACCAACATAAATCCTGCAAGCACCAATAGTTATGCACCACTTCCAAGTCAAGGCTGGAGACAAGTAAGCTATTCATTTACTGCTACTACCAATAATGCTCTTATTGAATTAAGAAATAATAATTTAAGTGTTTTAGGAAATGACTTTGCTATTGATGATATCACCCTTACCCCAGGTGCATTACCGTTATCTTTAACACAAACGGCAATAAATCCAACGTGTCCAACCTCTACAGACGGTTCTATTACTGGAGTTGGAGTTGGAGGAACATTACCTTACACTTATTCATTAGCAACCACCACCACTACAATTTCAAATTCTACGGGGATATTTAGCAATTTATTAGCAGGGACTTATACTATTTCAATTCAAGATGCTGCAGGAGCAACGGTTCCGCCAATTATTGTTATATTGACACCACCCAATGATATAACAATTAGCGCCCCTGCTACAATTTGCGCTGGTTCCTCTACTAATTTATCCGTTACTGGAAGCCCAGATCCGTATTTATGGACTGCAAATCCTCCAGATCCAAGTTTAACCGCAGCTAATAATACAAGCGCCACACCTACAGTTAGCCCTACTATCACTACCACTTATACGGTTACTTCAGGAATCCCAGCGAACCCGGTTAATTTAATAGTTAACGGAGACTTTTCATTAGGCAATACAGGTTTTTCATCAGATTATACTTATTATAATATTGGGACAATTCCTACAAATGGACAACAAGGTGCCTATGGAGTAGTAACTAATCCTAGAAACTGGTTTAATGCTTTTTCAAGCTGTTTAGATCACACCTCATCCTCTGGTAATATGTTAGTAGCCGATGGTTCTACAACGGGAACAGCAAGAGTTTGGTATTCTCAAATACCGATTACTGTAATTCCAGGAAGAAACTATTCATTCAGTTATTTTTTAACCTCTGTAGTAAATAGTAGTCCAGCAAGAATAGAAGTATTAATTAATAATGTTTCTTTAGGACCTGCCGTTTCAGCTCCCTTTAGCTCGTGTATTTGGCAAGAGCAATCTTATGTATGGAATTCAGGAACCAATACAACTGCCATAATCAGCATAATTAATAGAGAAATGATAGGAGGGGGGAATGATTTTGCAATTGACGATCTTTATTTCAGAGAGACGCCAACTTGTAATTATCAAAAGTCAGTTACTATTACAGTTAATTCAAATGCTGCGCCAACCATTGGCACAATTACTCATCCAACCTGTTCTACAACTGGTAGTGTTGTACTAACTGGTCTACCTACCGGAAATTGGACTTTAAATCCAGGCGGAATTACAGGAAACACGTCTTCTGTTACAATTTCTAATCTTACTTCAGGGACCTATAATTATACGGTTATCAATGCCAATAATTGCACCTCTACCCC
>Ga0209358_10001217_pt1 | contig 20889 bp, 27 predicted proteins | sample LauGreFa1BDMLBSN_2_FD_187574 | JGI IMG/M metagenome (GOLD analysis project Ga0209358, IMG submission 187574) | Freshwater lake microbial communities from Lake Michigan, USA - Fa13.BD.MLB.SN (SPAdes) (version 2) | ecosystem: Environmental > Aquatic > Freshwater > Lake | place: Lake Michigan, USA...
GCGTTCCGTTTGCGGTCGCAAACACGACACTGCCCGGCGGATTCGTGTACACGCCGCCAACCACCGTGGTCGGGTCAGGGAAATCGCCGATGACATGATTCGATCCCGCACCGAAGTGACCGCTGTGGACCTTGGCCTGAATCTTCTTGCCGGGACCCGCATTCAGGATCAGGTTTGCAGGAGTGCTGCTGGTACTGACCACGCGGAAGTACACCGCGATGGGCGCAACGCCACGGCGGAAGATGTACACTGCCTTGCCGGTCGTCTCGACGCTCATGACCGCCCTGCCTTGGTCGGCAAGAAGGCTTGCGTCCACGGCAGCGATGTTCTCCTGCAGCAGGATCGTCCGGAACTGCGGCGTTGTGCTTCCGTTCGGGGCCTTGAACTCCATCATCAGGTCGTACACGTTGCTGCACGATCCGTCGTTTGCCCTTCGCACCAGGTACACGAAACCGAACACCCTCGTGCTTGCGCCCGCGATCACGCTGAACGACCAGAAGTCCACCACCCGGCACTTGTGAGCAAGGCCCGTGTAAGGGTTGCTGCCGCTGAACGAGATGCCGCCGTAGGTGCTGTTCGCCGTCTCGGGCGCGAACCTGTGGAGTTCCCGAAAGCCGGGGAACGGCTGGATGCCGCCGTTGTTCGAGCCGTCCACCCCCACCAGCTCCGCGGCATTTCCAGCAGGCGTACCCGTTCGGGCAGATGCCTTGCTTTCGCTTGCCCTGAGCAGCGAATAAGTCCAGATTACGTCCGTTTCGGGGACCTGCATTGCCCGATCTTACCCCTTCCATTTGCCCAACGGACAGGTCGCCGCCGGCATTTCCCACTTGACCTGCAGCCGGCTCCGTTCCCACTCGGGGCACCCGCAGCTCTTGCAGTACCAGTTCGCATCATCCGCCTTCTTGCAGCTCTCGCACTCCCCGCAAGCCTCCCGTCTCTGGCCCTGCACCGGAAGGCTGGTGGGGCCCAACGCCCTGCTTGCCTCGGCTTTCACGTATTCCGCCGCCTTCTGCACGAATCCGATGACGGGCTTGTGTCCAAGCACGGACATCTCCCCCGTCTCAAGGTCCTGCTCGAACTCGTACACCCACTTCCCGATCTTCATGCTCATTCGATGACCCATACACCCTCCAGGCTTGCACCACCCCCCACGTCAACCGCAGGGATCGGCTCCTCGATGTCAGCCCTGTTCCACCCGAACCAGCACACCTGGCCCGGAAGTTCGCAGTTGCAGAAACTCCCGCAGTTGTTGCACCCCTCGTAGGCCCGGAACAGGAATCCAGCGCAGCACCCGGTGAACGAGCAAAGGAAGATGTTGGGGCTTCCGCAGTTCGAGCAGGCCAGCGTGTACGAAAACGTCGTGCTCAGGCCCGAATCGGTCGTATTCACGTACGACCGGGTGGACGCACCCCCGCTCTCAAGCCAGTAGTCCAGGATGTTGTACTTCAACGTTACCGTACAGCCTGAGAAGAGCTGGCTCTGCGGAACAATGGCATTGGGGTCCAGCACGAAACCCTGGTTCTCGGCCCACCCTGTCGGGAACTTGGGGTACCTCGGAGTCCTCAGCCACGCATCGTATGCCTCATGGGTGTCCGCAAACCCCGCCGTGACGGCGTCCGCATACGACAACTGCTGGGTCGTCACGCACAACCCACTCGCAAAAGTCCGGAAGAAGTGCGACTGAGATATGTTCGACGGCGCAACCTTCTCCCCGGCACGGATGAGCACAAGCCCGATGTCGCACGATGCGGTCGTGATCCCCTTGTGCTCCTGATCCTTCAGGTCGGAGACCAGGGCCACAGACCCAAGTACCCCACCAGCCACGCTCGCGGTGAACAGGGTAGAGCCTGCGGTCGCAGCAATCGCAGTGGCTGCAGACGTCAGCGTGCCGCTGAACGTGTACGTCGTGCCTGATGCGTTGACGATGGTGATGACCCCGCCGGAAACGGAGATGTCCCACGGACCTGATGCCAACGCAGCGGCCTTCAGCTGGATGACGATGCCGTTCTTGTCGGCCATCGCTATCGGCTTGTAGTAGAACTGGATGGTGGTCGGAATCCCGCCTTGGCTGGGCCACGTGGCTGCCGTGTTGTTCGACAAGACCGGTTGCTCGTACCGATATGCGTAGACGTCATACGGCGTGGTGCAGCCGGGGTCAGCGCAACCGCAACTCGTGTAGGGAGAGCTGTGGTACAGGTACGGACTCGACAGCACGGGGCCGGTCCGCTCGTCGTGGTAGTAGCTCGCCGTGTAGGTGTACCGCATGGCGGCAGCACTGAAACTGTTGCACAGGACCGTGTTGGTGCCCGGCCTCTTGTACACGGTCCCGGTGAACGTGTGCTTCGTCGCGGACGAATACGTCCATCGGTACTCGTACACCGCATACCCGTTGTTGTCGATGCTCTCCAGCTCAAGCAGGAACTGGTTGTACAGCAGCGACGATATCTCCTTCTTCTCCCCGGCCGGGCAGTACGGCTGCAGTCCCTTCTCCACGAAACTGAAGTAGACCAGCCCATCCACGTACCCGGACGTGTTGACCACCGCCCTCCTCTTGATCGTCGTTGCCGTTGCCAGATCAAGCTGCGGGATGTCCGCATCGCACACCGCCGGATCACAAGCGGCAACCTGCCGGCCCAGCATCAGCAGCCTCCGTCAATCCTGTTCGGCGCGCTGAACCAGTAGGTGAACGTGCCGTCGATTGCGTCGGTGTACTCCATTCTCACCCAAGTTCCGACCGGAACGGACCGGATGTAGTAGCTCGTACCGCTGATCTGGTCGTACCCTCCGCTTCCGACAATCGTGTACCCGTACGCAGTGGTTGCGTCGTTGTCGTACTCCAGCAGGTTGTACGCCGTCACAGGAGCCCCGTTCATTGAGCCAGCAAGGTAACGCTGGACTGTGTAGGTCCACTCCGCATACGTCCCCTTCGCCACCGCAGTCACCTGTCCGTACACCAGCGTGGTGCTTCCGCCGCCTCCCCCACCAGCCGTGATCGTGACGAGCGCGACATTGGGCGTGGGGTTCGTGACGGCTACGCCAGTGCCGTCGAACTGCAGCGTGTCGATGCCGGTGAACGGGCCGGCTGGCGTGGCAAGGTCCTCGACGGTGATCGTCGTCGCACCTGCACCTCCCGTTCCCGTAGGCTGGATCAGCACAGGCGGCAGGGTGGGGGGCAACGTGATGCCCGGCAGCGTGAACGTGGGGTTCTGCAGGCCCGGGAACGTCAGGGGCGGGACAGGAAACTGCCCGTTGGTCGATCCATACGGCTTGGTGGAATGGAACAGCGCAGCGGAACCTTCGCCGCCGATGACGTCCTGCGGCCCGAACCGAAGGACCTGCATGAACCCCGACATGCGGAAATCTTCGGGGTCGCCAATCGGCATCAGATCCTCCAGGGCTGCGTGAGCTGGTTGTCGACCGTGTCCTTCTCCCAGCTCTTGGGCATGCGCATCTGCAGGTTGCTGTAGTGGTCCATGACCGTCTTCATCGCGTCACGGTACGCAGCCTGGATCATGCCGAAGTGCTCGCCGCTCAGCTTCCTGTAGCTCGCCAGCTTCAGAGCACTCGCCGCGGCAACCGCCTCGTACAGGTTCTCGCTGCCTTCCGGTGCGATCTCGAACGCCGGCATGTTCGCACCACCTGTTGCATACGTGAACGGCTTCCGAAGAGTCGCCTTCCACGTCGTGCCGCTGACGTACTCCCACTTGCTGATGATGCGCTCCTCGTGCACACCGGTCGTGTGCAGAACCCGCATCATCTGACCCACGTATGCGCTGGGCCTGCGGTCCCACTGCCCGGCAGTGGGGCTGGTCGAGGTGTTGATGGTCACCTCGTCCTTGTTTGCGTTGAGCACGAAAGCGGCCACGCTCCCCGTGGTGTACATGAGGCTGTAATCGCCGCTGTGGATGTACCACATTTCCATCGTCGCGTAGTCCGCATTCGGGTGAGGCAGGAAGCTGAGGATGTTCCCCTCGATCTTCCAGTTCGGCCCGCGCAGGTTGTACAAGCCACGGGGCACTGCCTCCTGCAGCACTCGACCGCTCTCGTCCATGTAGCAGATGCGCCACACCTCGCCCACGCACGGAGGCAGCTGGTAGTCAGGCACGTTGTAGGTCAACGGCATGGCAAGACGCTGCATCACCGCGCCCGTGGTGCTGTTGTTCACGCGGCTCACGACGCTTGCAAAAGCGGGCTGAACGATATGACGGACGATGTAGTCGTCGTCGTACTTGGCCTCGAGATCCGGGTCGTCAAGGAACCCGCGCACCCTCTCGATGACCGTCTTCAGCATGCTGCCGCTTGAGTCCACGTCAGGCTCCCTTCTTCGCCAAGCTCACCAGTTCCGTTGCCGTTTCCGCCAGCGCACTGCCGGACCCGCTCGAACCCCACGGAACCTCCCCGCTTTCCAGGGCCATCGCGCTCTCCGTCATGCCATGCGTCCGCATGTACTTCACCGCGTTCTTGCGGCTGTAGGCCTTCTGCTCGGCCTCATGCGCCTTCGCCCGTGCGGCATCCCGCATGTCCCGTCGCATCTCCTCGACCATCTCCTCGGCCGGCTTGCACCGCCTCAACAGTGCCTGCCCAGCCAGCCGACCGCTTCCCGGCATGTCCGGCGGCAGCGTCATGCTGGTCAGTTCCAGGCAGGTGGGGGTCGTGCACTCGCTGGGCTTGTACAGCCACTTTGCTAGGACCCACGTCCCCTCGCGCCGGTGCCGGTACACGAACAGGTCCTTGATTCCCGTCAGCCTGCGGGCATAACGGATCCAATCGCCGTCAGGCCACAGCTCGTGGTCCTCGCCCAGTTCCAGCCCGCCCATCGCCACCTTCGGGTCGTACACGATTTCAATGTCGGTCACTGCTGTCTCCTGCGCTTGAGGTACCCCACCAGCCGCACGATGTCTTCGTACGTCGGGCTCTCCAGCGGGGACGCATGGGGCATCTCCTCGCGGTGGGTCTTCAGCAGCCAGTCTAGCGTGGACTGCTCCGTAACCGGCGTCCGCATCGCAGCCGCCCGCTTCACGGGATCGCGCAACCGCTGGGCCTTCAGGGCAGCGGCGTGCTGGGCGAACTTCTTGAGCGGGTTACCCTGCACGCTTCTTCGCCATCTTCCTGAAGGTCTTTGCCAGGTTGTACCGCTTGCTCCCGGGCGGGCAGGTCGCGCCCCCGAACTTCGGGCCGGTGCACACGCCCTCCGTCCCCCGCCGCTTGATGCTCGCCCTGACGCCCTTGATCCAGTTGGTGGGGTTCTTAGCCATGACGGTCCTTATCGAAAGTGGGGCTGGCCCTTCGACCAGCCCCTGCGGGAGTCCCTGCCCGCCCACCCCTCAGGTGGTTCAGTAGCCCTTCATCCCGCCGAACTTGGGAGCCTTGAATCCCTTGATCTTCATGCGCTTCGCCGCACGGGTTCCGGTCATGCCCTTGGGCTTGACCTTCATGCGACGCTTCATGTTGCGCTTCATGTTCTGCAGGATGTTCACTTGCAGCCTCCCTTGCAGTTGCACATGCTCTTGCCGCAGCTCTTGCAGCCCTTGACCTTGATCTTCTTTGCCATTAGCAGTTCCATGCCCGAAGGCTCTTGTTGATGCGAGAGTTAGGATCGTTCGCCGTCTTGCTGCTCGTCAGCTTCTTCTTCATGCCGCGCATACGGGCGCAGAACGAGTTTCGTCTCGACCCACCCTCGGGTTGCGGACGCTTGAGGTTGCCGCCCGTAGCGCGGTTGTACGCCTTCCGGCCGAGCTCACTGAGCCCACCAGCCGGGTTCTTGTGCTTTGCCTTGAAATCAAAACGCTTCTTCGCCATGGTTACTTCTGGGTCAGGAGGTAACGGGTCTTCTGCACCAGGGCGAGCATTTCGTCCAGGATGTTCATGAGGGCGGTCTCGTTCTCGCCGATGTCGGACGGGATCTCGTTCCGCAGCACCGACTCAAGGGTGGACAGGATGCGCTGGGCGTCCCCACCAACCTCAAGGCTCGTGATGCCGGACAGGATGCCGCGCCCCTTCGCGCCGATGGCGACCTCGACGAATCCGTCGATCAGTCCGTCAAGCCCTTCGTAAGCGGAGCCGAGCGCAGTGTGTTCAGCGTGACTGACCGTGAGCCAATGCTGCATGCGCAGTGACTGCTGCGCACCCATCAGCTTGCCGATGCAACCGCACTTGCCGCCCTGCTTCGGCGCAGGCTTGGTGGGGGCCTCAGGCGGATTGACGATGCGGATTGCCATGCCCGCATTTTAGCAATGGGAAAGGGGTGTGCCCCGAAGGACACACCCCTTTTTGCCTTGCTTCAGTCAGAGGGCGATTACTCGCCGTACTGCTTGTCGAAGGTCACGCCTTCAAGCTTCATGCCCGCAGGCTGATCCGGGACAAGCTGCATGCGCAGCATGCCCGGCATCTGAGCGCCTTCGGTCAGGAGGCTGTTGCCGCTGCCGGTACCCGTCACGCGGGTGATCGGCACCTTGATCGTGGAGTACCCGAGAGCCGGGGCCACGAACTCGAAGGGGATGAAGGCCTCGGCCTTGTCGAACTTCTGGGTGCCCTTCGGCGACGGCGGAACGTACTTCTTCCAGTTCGCGCCGCCCTTGCGGAGGCCGTACACGGTGCCGTTCTCGATGTAGTTCGAGGTGTAACCCGTGTAAGTGCGGCCGTCGAAGGTGAACTTGAAGCCCTCCTGGCTGCCCTCGTTGGTGAGCGACGAGAGCTTGCCGGTGCGGTCCAGGTTGTACTGGCCGATCTTCTGGCTCTCGTAGTTCAGCCACACGCCGTCGCTGGCGATCAGGCAGTCGATGTACTGGCCGTACTTCTCCTTCGCACGGTGGAAGCCGCGGAGGTACTGACGCATCTTGTGCTCGGTCAGGGTGCCGACCGACGACTTGAAGAACGACTTGAACTCGGGGTGCGTGTCGACGTTGATCTGGTTGTCAGACGAACCATCAGCGTCGTTGCCCAGCAGATTGCCGGTCTTCTTCAGCCAGCTGTTAATGCCCGCGATGCCGTAACCACGGCTACCAGCGACCGCGCCGTTCGCGAACACGACAATGTCGGTGTTCGCGATGTTGCGGGCCGAGGTGGCGTTGTTGTGGCAGTTCAGGCCGATGACCGTGATGGTCACGAGGTTCTTGACCTCGTCCACCTTGGTCACGAACGCGTTCACGCGCTTGCCGGTGCCATCGTCGTTGCGACGGGTAGCACCGGTGGTACCGGCGCTGCCCTCGTAGATGTCCACGCGCTGACCGACCGCGTAACGGTCGATGTTGCCTTCGCCGGGGGTGAAGGAAGCGGTGGTGTTCGTGCTGAACGAAGTGCTCTTGCTCGTGATGGTGCCCAGCGAGTACCACGTGTTGTCGCTGATGTACCAGTAGTTGCAGAGCGTGTGCGCGATCAGGCGAGCGTGACCCTCGAGCTTGGGCGCAAGGATCTCGCCGATGAACGCCGGGGTGGCCTCGGCCTGCATCTCACCCAGGGTGACGAGCAGGTTGGACACCATGGCCTTCATGCCGATGCCCAGGCGGTACGGCTTGGCCATCGCGCCTTCGGTGGCGTCCGGCCAAGTGTTCGTCAGGCCCTGGGTCTGCATCTTGTCCGCGACGTTCAGCACGGTGTCGTCACCGTACAGCACGAAGTTGCTGCGGGTGTCGGCCATCTCCAGCACGCCAGCCATCGAGCCCATGTAGATCTTGAGGATCTTCATGTCGCGGCCGATCAGGTTGGACTGACCGACGCCCTGGCTGCTGACCGTGGTGTCCCGCCACGCCGGGTCGAGGGCCGGAAGGAACACCTCGATGTTCTTGTTGAGGATCTCCTGAATGCGCGTGCTCTGCGCATTGAAGAGAGAGTTAAGGGGTGCAAATGCCACGGTAGTTGTCTCCGGTCTCAGACCGGTTTGAGTGCGTTAGTTCAGACCTTCGTTTCCCCACCAGCCGCAGCGTCGGCTGCCATGCGGGAAAGCGCGTCCACGTTGAACTCTCGAACGCTCTTGTCGACCGCGCCTCGGTCCATGCCCTTCTGGAATTCGGGGGGCTTGACCTCAGGCTTGGACTTCAGGAACTCGAGCTCGCCCTCTGTTTCCGGCGACCGGCCGAGGCCGTCAATGTCGCCGATGACCGTGCGATAATTTCCTGCAACAGCCTTCGCCGCCTTCGCGGCTTCGTCCGCGACCCAGTCCTCGCTGAACCTTCCGCCCTCGGCATCACGCCGGGAGTAGAGGTTGCGGAGGGTGGCCTCGCGGACCTGCTCCTGCAGAGCTCGCCAGGCACCCGCCGCATGCTCGCGGCCACGGGTCTTGTCGAGCGTTTCCAACATCTTAACGATCTCCGGGTTCCCGTCAATGGCGGAAACCACGTTCTTGTCCATCTGCTCCTTGAGCAGGCGCAGGCGAAGCTCGTTGGTCTGCTTCAGCGCAGCCTCCGCACGCTCCTCCGCAGCCCGCGTGGTCTTCTTCAGCATTTGCTCGATCTGCGTTTCCTCGCTCACGTCAGCCTCCTGGTCTCCACCCTCCTCGTCCACGTACTCCTGCGCGTACTTCCGGGCCTCTTCGTCGCTGAACCCCGCCCCACGCAGCACCTCGTACGCCGCCTGGACGTCCGGGCTCTCGCCACGCATCAGCTTGGTCGCGTTCTCCCGGAACTTCTGCAGGCCCTGGACCTGCTGCTCCATCTCCTTGGCGCGGTTCGCCTGCGCCAGCAGGTCGCCGACCTTGATGACCGTGCCGTCCTCCAGCTCCAGCTCCGTCTCCATGTCGATGCCATCGTCCTGCGCTTCGGTGTTCTGATCGTCAGCCATTTGCTACTCCTTGAGGGGGTTGTGCTCCGGGACCGATCCGACCTGCCACCGCCCCACCAGCCATCTGGGGGTTGACGAGGGCGACGTCGTCGGGGTTCGGGACCATCGCGGGTAGGGACTGTCCCATGAACGAGATCAGGGACTCACGGTATGCCTTGAACGCGTCCTGCACGCCAGGACTCGACAGGGACATGATCGGGTTGGACATGAATGCGCTCAGCACCCTGAGCTGCATGTCCGGTCGTGCGGTGTGCGGGGTGAGCACGATCTGCTGGCTCTGCTGCCCGTCGCCGTACAGCAGCAGGATGTTGCGGATGATGCTCTCGTACGCGCTCTTCTCCTCGTCCATCCACATCGCGAAGTCGAGGCCTTCCTTCAGCGCGAACAGCTTCAGGCCTTCGGGGTCCGTCACGCCCGCCTGCAGCAGGCCCATCGCCTCCTGCTTCCGCACGACCTCGCTCTTGGGGCTCGTGTCCCGGACGGTGAAGCTGATCTGGCTGAAGTTCGGGATCGGGTTCTTCTTGAAGTTGACCGTGCCCTCCTCGGGGTCGATCACCGCACCCGCGAGCTCGAGCGTCAGCTTGTTGACCGGCAGGGCTCGGTCGCTCACCAGCATCTCCCTGCTCGCCTTCTGCACCAGGCTCTTGTACATGCCGCCGAACGCAGCCTGCACACCGCTGGTGGGGTTCGTCATCGCCTTCGAGATCTGCTCGTCGAGGAACTGCAGGCCGCTCGCGCTGTCCACGCGGCCCTTCTCCTGCAGCAGGTCCTGCACCGGGCTCAGGCTGTCGACGATGCTCTTCGCAAACTGCGCGACCTTGCCCGGCACGTCACCCGCGTTGTGCGGCGTGATGACCATGGGCTTGAAGTCATCGCCCAGGATCGCGTCCTTGCTGTAGCTCAGGTAACGCAGGCCCTTGCCGATGTCGCGCATGACGGCGCGCTCGTTGATGGTGCCCTGCGGCATGACCAGCACGCCGTACTTGTCGATGTCACGGATGTTGTTGAACAGGCTCTTGAGGAGCCGTTCCATCTCGCGCACGATTCCGAACATGAGGTCGAACAGGCCCGCCCCGTGGAACGTGCCGTTGTCCATGAACCGGGCCATGCCAATCGGGCAATACGTCTCCACGTCGCTCAGGTCCCGGTCATCCAGCACCACGTTGCCGCTGGACACCACGTACCGCCCCACCGTGCCGCGCGGCCCGTCGAGCCACAGCTCGCGCACCTTCACGACCTCGATCTCGTTCTTGCCGGGAATGCCGTTGAGCGCACCGCTGCTCGCGGAGTTCAGGACATAGCCGTTGCCGGGCGCATCCGCCGGCTCTTCCATGTCATGCCCGTACTCCCAGCTCCACGCGTCCATCTTCTCCTTGTTCTTCTCGATGGTCGCGTTGCCGAACCGCTCGCGCAGGAACTCCATGGGCACGACTCGCTGGCGGATGATCCCGCGCGCCTTCGTGTGGTCCTGGCCCAGGCTGGGGAACGGCAGCAGCTCCTTGGGGTGGATGACCTCCAGGTCCGCGGTCAACCCGATGGTGGGGTGATCGACCATGTGCCCCGTCACGCCGGCACTGCCGAGCAGCGCGAACAGGTAGTTGAAGTCCCGCTTGACCTTCTCCAGCTGCTGGTCGCTCACGACCGCATCCGCCACCAGCTGCGCCACGCTCCGCTCCCGGATGCCCGCGAGGCTGAACCCCTGCCGAAGCGCACGGGGACGCAGGTCCATCGTGTTCAGCCGTGCCGTGGTCTTGTCGATGATCGACATGAGCTCCGTGGACTGGAACTCCATGTTGCCGTCTTCATCGAGGTAGTACGGCACCACGCGGCTCGTGCGCGGATCGAAGACGTCGAAACGCCGGAACCCGTTCAGGTAGTACCACGCCAGGATCCACAGCGTCCGGCGATAGGTGATCTTCGTCAGCTCACGCTCGACGTGCTGGTCGATGATCTGACCGAGTTGGTGCTTGTCCTTCGGTAGCGGGTATGCCTCAGTTGCCATCTGTCTTTCGCTTCCTCAGGGACTTCCAGCCGGGCGGCATCTCCTCGAAGAGCTCCACGCCCTTGAGGTTGAACGACGACGCGGGTGTGGGATCAGGCTGCGGCACCTTCTGGGTCGAGGGCATCGCAGTCATCCCGTCCGCAACCTGCTGCCCATAATAAGCCTGGGCAAGCATTTGGAAGTATACGAACGGAATGGTGACGTACAGCGGATTAGACGCGCGTTCCTCGTGAGGCATTGTCATTTCTCTCCATGCTGTTGATAATGCTGTCCACCCCCACCGAGCCGAAAGGCATCGCTTCCGCGTTGCGCATGCCCCCCACCAGCTGGTCGTGGATGCTGCCGTCCGCAAGCATCTGGTCGAAATCCAGGGCTGCGGGCCCGTCGTGCGCCACCTGGCGGTCCAGGCGGCCCCTGACCACGAACATGCTCATGGCCACGGTGTCGATGAAGTCGTCGTGCTGCAGGCCACCGCTCTCCGCGTCCGGGTTGAACTGCTCGATCTGGTCGAACAGGAGCCTCCACGGCAACTGGCCCCGCCGCCAGACGGGGAACTTGATGAGGCCGTGCTCGAACCGGTAGTGCAGGGCGTTGATCTTCGCCGTCTTGTCCAGCGTGCCCACGCGCAGGGGGACGATGCGGGGCGGGGTCTCGCCCGTCACCTCAGCCGCACGCTGCCGGACCATGGACTCCATCGCCGAGTACAGGCCATACGACTGACGGACCACCTCCGGGTGGATCGCCGGGCAACCCCACCTGCCGGCCATGGCGAACGCCGCCTCGATCAGCCGCTGCTCCCGGCACTGCATGCCCCACGTGTCCAGCACGAACAGGCATGCGTCCACCGGGTCGTAGCCCATCAGGGTGCAGACCTTGTAGTCGCTGTCGCTTGTTGCCGTGTAGCTGGTGTCGACCGTGATGAACATCCGCACCCGGTCCTTCAGGAACGAGGCCATGGGCATCCGCTCCTCGGTCCCCGCCTTCCCGCGCCAGCACACCGTCGCCTCGCTGTTCTTCGGGTCCGAGTCCACAAGGGGGTCAGGGTTCTCCAGCCACCAGCCGTGCTTCTCCCGCGTGACCTCGCCGAAGTGCAGGTCCTCGGCCTCGCCCGGCTGCGCCAGGTACTCGGCCATGTAGTTGTGGCTGCCGATCATTTCCCGGATCTCCTCCAGGCTGACCAGCCCCTTCAGCTTCGGGTCCTCCTCCTTGGCCTTCCGGTCAAGCGGCCACATGCCTGGCCAGCAGGACTTGCGGACCCCACCTTCCTCGTACTCGGCCTTGAGCACCAGGCGTGCCCACTGGTCGAAGCGGGGGTCGCGTGCCACCGGACCCTGCGGTCCCGGCTCGGTCGCCATCGCGTGCCACGCGTAGTGACGCCGGCTCACGAACGTCGCCAGCCATCGGACGCTGGTGTCACGCCGTGTCACCATTGGAATGACCACCTTGAACAGCAGCCGCTCCATGTACGAGCGGAGGATGCTCATGCTCGTGCTGGCCTTCGGGTCGTACTCAGGGTCATCCAGCGCGTACACGCGCGGGCGTCCGCCGCGCTGGCGGCTCTCCGCGCTGATGGCCCGGAACCAGCTGCCGTTGTTCAGGTACATCATCTCCACGCCGAACGAACGCTCGCCGCGCTTGGGCGTGATGCGGCCATCGGGGAACTCGGGACCCCAATCGTCCGCGAGCCGCTGGTTGCCGAGGAACTGAGTCTTCAGGACCTGGCTTGTCTGCTCTGCGTTGTCTCCGCTGCTCGTGGCGTAGATGAAGGAGTACGCCGGGCGGCTAACCATTTGCAGGAGTGCCGACTTTCGGAAACAGTTGCTCTTCGCGAAACCGCGTGGTGCGATTGCCACGCTCTTGCTTGCGAGGGCCCACAGCCGGTAGATGGCGAAGTGACCGAGCGGCGACTCGATGGGGTCATCGTCGTAGAAGTAGGGGTTGAAGTCCTCGTCCCAATCCGGGTACAGGTAATAACGATCAAAAAAGTTGATGCTTGCCGCGAGCGCATGCGCACGGTCGTTCGGGTCCCCGCCGAGCTGCCACTGCTTGCACGCGTTCACGCGCGCAAGACGCTGGCCTTCGGGCGTGAGCGTGAGGTAGTCCGCCGGCAGGGGATAGAAGTCGTTGCCGCCCCTCGGGATCAGTAGCGTCAAGACCCCACCAGCCTCACGGCAGCGACGCGCAGGAGCGCAATGGTCAGCAGCTTGTGGTCCTTGATGGATCGGCCCAGGTCGCTGGCGATGCGGAACCACTCCTCCGTGGGCTCGATCCGGCTGCGGAACATATCGCCGATCTGCGGGGGCTCAGCGTCGCGGAACACGGTCGGCTCAACGATGCCGAGGTCCAGGAGGATCGGGGCACCGAGCCGCCAGCAATCCAAGGAGTCAAGTCTGTCCAGCGTCTCCCACACGGGGAGCAGGTGGTCAGGAATCGCGGGCGGGGAGATACTGGGCTGCGAAGGGGAGGCTTTCGGGGACTTGGACATGGGACTTGCTTTCCTGGAGGGACTGGACGAGCTTGCTCGTCGCGCTGATCTTCACCGTCTGGTTGCCCTCGACGTGCGTGATCTCGGCGTTCTGGCTGGCAATGATACCGTTGATCTCCGCGGTCTCGCGCACCACGCCACGCAACTGCTTCATCGCCGCCATCGCGACCTTGGGATCGGGGTCACGGCTGAACTCGACCAGCCTCTCGACCTCCTCCCGCACCTCCCACCCGCTGGTCTTGAGCGCGAGCGCGACGCCATCGAGCCCGAAGTACGAACGGATCACCTCGTCGCCGCTGCTTGCACGCTGGCTCTTCATCGTCCAAACCTCTTAGCCAGCATGGCAAACGCCTGCTCCTTCATGCCGGGTCCCTTGCCAGGTCGCTTGATGATGGGCTTGCGGGTCGCCTTGCCCACCTTGCGGAAGCTGCCCGACTTCACGAGACGCGCCTTGGGCAACCGCACCTTCTTGCCCTGCTGCTTGCGGGCAGGTGGGGGCACGACCACGTTCTCCTGCGCGCCACCCAACCGACCACCCATGAGCGTCTGCATCAGGCCGGGGCTGTACGGGGGAGTGTCCTGCTTCAGTGGCGGTTCCGCGCGGGCAGCGATGCGGGACAGCACGCCCTCGACCGTAGGCCGGACGCGGGATGCGCTGGGTGTGGAAACCTTGACGCTTTCCTGCCGCCCGCGGCGACGGACAATGGGCAGACGGCGGGGAGCTGGCTTGTCGGTGGGTTCAGGCTTGCCGCTCACGGTCGGTCGCGGACGGGCGACGTCCTTGGCGAGACGCAGCGGTCCGACCAGTTCCCGCTTCTCGCCGGGCTTCCCGACGACGCGAGGCTCAAGCGCAAGCTGGCGGGGCCGGGTGCGCTTGCCGCGCCCGAACTCAACGTCCTCCGAAGCTTCGCGTTCTTTCTGCTTGGCTTCCTGCTCGACGGCGTACTTGCTGCGTGGCGGTCCGACGACGGCAACCTTGCGGCTACCCCGGCGACCGCCGATGTTCTCTTCGCGGGTCCGGAGGACCTTGAACGCTGCCTTCTTGCGGTCAGCAGTGGACATCTTGCGGGACTCGGTGCGGGCAGCCTGTCGGCCAGGGGCTGGACCGAGCACGGGGTCCTTGTCCGCGTCCACCGGCTTGAGGCCAAGGGTGACACCGGCAGTAGCGGTGGGTTTGGCGAAGCGGACGTTCTTGATCGCCTCCCCGTACTTCTCGATGGCCCGCTCGTTGGTTGGGATCTTTCCCTCTTCCATGCGGACACGAAGGGCGCGAGCGACGGCCTTGCGACCTGCGGGGCTGTCAAAGACTGCCTTGATGATGGGCTGGTACTCGGCCGGGACAGAGGTCTGGAACTCCTGGCGGGCACCAGTGCGCTTGCGGCGCATCGCGGCGAGCTCCTGCGGGGAACCCTCGAAGTACCGCTCGTCCGTGGGCTTGACGCCGCCGAGCACTGCCTGGCCCGCACCGATGCCCTCGATTCGGTCACCGGCATACACGGAGGCCATGGCAAGGTGGCCCGCGATGCTCTTGTCGACCTTGCCTGCGTCGATCATCTTCTGGATGGACGACCGGATGTTCTCGGAGGAGTAGTCGCCACGGGACCGCTTCAAGACCTCGAGAACGTGGTCGGCGGTGAGGGATTCAGGAACCTTGATCGGTCGCAGAGGTCGGGTTGCCATTGCTCATTCCCTGTTCGTGGGACGGGATCATTCTAAGCACAAACCTCGTCAGTTCCTCCGCGGCAGTTCGGATTGCCACGCGATCCGTGTCCTGGATTGAGAGGCCCCTGATGCGCCGGCTGTCGGTCACGGCACGCACGACCTGCTTCCAGTTCGCGTAGATCTCCTTGGGGTCCACGCTGTTCCGGTACTGCTTGCGTGCCTTGCGGTAGACCTTCATGTAGGAGTTCGGCCCGATGAAGTCCTTCTGCCCGGGCATCGACAGGTTCTTCATGCAGAGCTGGAAGGTGGCGGGATCGACGAACCCCACCCGGCCGAGCACGATGATGGGGCAGCAGATGGCCCGGCACAGTGCGCGGAAGGCACGGGTCTTGTCGATGCCGTAGGGCCTCAGCTCGCGGATGTAGTACTCCTCCGACATGAGGCGCACACCCCTGCCGAAGGAGATGACATGTTGCTCGCCCTCGTCACTCACTGACCGAAGCCCATGGCCCGTCCGAACGCAGCAAGGGGATCGAAGTAGTACTGGTTCCCCATGGCATCGGCAGCCTGGCTTGCACGGCCAGTGGCGGTGGCTGCACGTCGGCCAGCACGCTGTGCCGCCATGTGCTTGGCGTATGCGTCCGCGTCGAGTTCAGCCATGCGTTGACGGAAGGCCTCGTCGCCTGCTGCGTATCCCGCCTGCGTGCGGGCAATGTCCTCGTCTGCTAGCTGCCGGGCCTGCGTGGCGTAGCCGATGTCGAAGGCACGCTGGGTCTGGCCGAGGTCCATCGTCTCCTGTGCTTGCCGGAAGTCTTCGGCGGTGAGACCAGGCGCAGAGCGGTAGATGGACGAAGCGGGCGCGGCGTCGATGCGACTTAGCGTGGTGCTGAGCGCGGACGGGCCGATGGGTTGACGACGGGGTGCAGCCTTGGTTTCCGGTCGCCCCACGGGAGCCGCCATCTTCTCACCCACACCGCGGGTTGAGTAGGGCGCGGGACGCGGGCCCTTCGCGGCAGGCTTGGCCTTGGTGGGGGTAGGCTCTTCGCGGGCAAGGAGCGAAGGCGGCTTCGGGGCGTTGCGGGCGAACCGTTCGGCAAGCTTGGCGGGACGGCCTGCGCGTTCGGTACGGGCACGGGCGGTCTCGGCCGTCACCTTGCTGACGCGGCGGGGTCCGGACTTCTGGCGGAAGGGAGTAGCGGAGGGCGGCATCGCGGCGACAGGCAGGCCGCGGTTGGGTCCGGTGGTGAAGGTGCCTGATGGAGTGGCAGTGTCAAGGCCGAGGAGGGAGTCGAGCATCTCGGAGATGCGAGACATTTGCGCATAGCGGTCGGCAAGACTTGAATTTGTCGGCTGAGATGCCATAATGGGCGTTCCAACAAGGAGAGAAGATGACTGACTGGTTGCAGAACCCGTTGCAGTCGCTTGAGCCCGTCAAGGTGGCTCGGCGAATCATACAGAGGCAGTTTACCGCGCCGGGTGGCATGCGCGGACTATGGAGATGGAAGAATGACTGGTGGAGCTGGGAAGGCGGCACATGGCGTGTGCTTGACGAGGAGCGCATCCGGGACCGTGTGTGGCTTGTGCTGGAAGACGCGGTATACGAGCGGCAGACGCAGAACGGCCCCGTGCTGGTGCGATACAGCCCTGACAAGCAGAAGGTCGACGGGGTCGTGCGGGCGCTGGAGGCGTTGGTGCGGATCGAGGCTGAGGAGGTTCCGCTGTGGCTTGACGCGCCGGATGAGCGGTTCCCGCCTGGGGAGACTGTTGCTTTCCGAGATCGGCTGGTGAACGTCAAGACGCTGGAGACGTGCCCGAGGCCTGCGCGGTGGTTCGACACGGCAATCCTGCCGGTGGACTACAAGCCGGATGCCCCCACCAGCAGATGGCAGCAGGCGGTTGCCGAGTGGGGTGAGGGCGATCCCGTGTGGGCCGAGTTGCTGGCGCGGTGGATGGGGTACTGCCTGATGGGCAACCGCAAGTACGCCAGGTGGATGCTGATGTACGGCAAGATCAGGGGAGGAAAGGGAACTATAAGTTCCACTATTCGGAAGTTGGTGGGCCGGGATGCGTTCATGGGCGCGAGCCTGGAGGACCTGGCGGGGGGCTTCGGCATGGACGGGCTGGAGCGGACGAAGGTGCTGAGCATCAACGAGGTGAGTGAGTTGGACGGGAAGAGTGGGGAGAGGGTGTGCCGGGTGGTCAAGAACATCGTGGGCCGTGACCCGATGACCGTGGATGCGAAGTACATGCGGCAGCAGCGGAACGTGATCGTGAACGCGGCGGTGATCATGCAGAGCAACGAGATCCCGGTGCTGCCGAACAAGGGCAGGGGCCTGAGCGGGAAGATGCTGGTGCTGCCGTTCGAGGTCAGCTTTGAGGGTCGGGAGGACCTGGACCTGGAAGCGGAGCTTGGGAAGGAGCTGGAGGGGATTGCGGCGTGGTGCGTGGCGGGCGCGCACAGGCTGGAGAACAGCAAGGCGGCGGATCGGTGGCCGATTCCGAAGGCTGCTGAGCGTGCGGTGCACCTGTACCACCTGCAGAACAACCCGTTCGATGCGTTCCTGGAGGCGCGGTTCGTGGCGAGGAAGGACGGATTCGTGAGCAACGGGATTCTGCGGGCGCAGTGGGATGCGTGGACGAAGGCCAACAAGATCCGGATGCACGTCGCGAGCAACATGCTGCCGATGAAGGTGTCGCAGGGCAGCAGCTGGGACCTGAGGCAGGTGCGGCTGAGCGAATCGCAGGGACATGAGCGAGGAATTGCTGGGATGAGCCTGCGAAAGGAGTACGATGACGAGCACTAGGAGGCCCGATGGCTCAACCGGATCAGGACATGATGGGCTGCGACCAGGTGATGGGTGTAGTCATGGGCGATGTAACCCAGCGGGCAAGTGCCGCGATGAAGTACCTGGAGTGGCTGGAGGGCGTAACTGGTCCCCGGTGGATCGGGACTGAACGCGGTGCGGTCAAGCAAGAGGGTCGGAAGGCCAGCGACGGGGAACTGGAGGTCCGGAAGGCCGCGTTGCACTACCTGCGGCTGCACTTCCTGGGCGAGATGGACTGATAACGAGCTTCTTCTCTCCATGCGCCCCTGCCACCTTCGGGTGGTGGGGGTGTTTGCTTATGGGGCCAAGGGGGCGTACCGGAGTGACCTGGTGGTTTCTATCCTTTATATATAACTATCTCTACGAAGGAAAGAAAGGTTGGTATTACTGGTACGGGTTAGGGGTTTGGTAGGGAATTTTGAGAGGGATTGACCCTTTCCCATATTATCAGACCCCAACGCAGGGGCCGCTACCCCCTCCCTCGACCGTGCTAGCGCGTGGCGCGGTCAGCGCAAACAGGCGCAGAGGCTCCTCGACGGGCGGGCGGTTGAGCGCGTGGTCGTGTCGCTTCCGTGACCTCCCTTCTTGCGAAGGAGGTCACTACCGCGTGTTGCGGTTGTGTCCATCCTGCATCCGTTTGAGAAAGGACGCCCACCGTGGCTACCAAGATTGCTGCCGTTCCCGCCGTTTCCGCCGATCTCGCCGCTGCTATCGCCCGTGCCGAGGCGGCCGAAGCCCGTGCCGCTGCCGCCGAGGCGCGCGCCGCCCGACTCTCCATCGACGCCTGCGACTACGAACTCGTCGTGACCACCGGCATCCCCTCCAAGTTCGCCGGCGCGCCCGCGTGGGGCACGGTCGAGTTCGTCAACCGCCGCACGGGCGACAAGCGCGAGATGCGCTACATCTCCGAGCGCACCTCGACCCGCCTCGACGGCGCGACCGTCCTCACGGTCTACGCCAACAAGCCCGCACCCGCTGCCCCCACCAGCAGCGAGGAGGCCGCCTCGTGACATCCGTGATCCTCGCCCTGGCCCTCGCCGTCGCCATTGGCTGCGCATCAGTCGCAGCCGTGGCGATCCTCTGCTCGGTCATGCCGCCCCGGCGGTCGTGACCACCACCCCCTCGCCCCCCTCCCCCTCTTGCGAGGGGAGGGGGGCTTTCTCTCTCTCCTGTGCGTCCCGTGTGTCGCACACCAACCCCGTGCTCGCGAAAGGAGCATTCCGTGTTTGACTATTCCCGTCTTGAGTCCGATCTCGTCGTCCTGCGTTCCGTCCACACCATCCTCGTCGCAGCGACCGGCTCCGCGCGTCTCGCGTCCGTCCCGCGCCTCAACCCCGACGTCGGCGCAACCACCGACATTGGCATCGCGGTCGAGTACCTCGACGCCGCCATGGACCAGATCGATGAGGCCATCGCGACCATCGCGCCCCACATGCCGGGCTTCACCCCACCGTCCGCGGAGATGGACGGTGACCGGGACGCCGGCCGCGTCTGCGCCTCCTGCCAGCACGATCTGGAGCAGGACGCTGACTTCCGCTGCGTCCGCTGCGGTACGCCCTCGTGACCCCTCGGGGGTACTTCCCGCTTGCGCGGGGGAAGTACCCCCTTTCCTCCTTCCTCCCACCATCCAACTCCAACCCCGAGGACTGACCATGGACCCCGACACCGAGACCTGCGACGGCTGCGAACAGCAGTTCGACCCCGAACTCCTCACCACCTGCCGTTACACCGAGTCCGATGGCAACATCGAATGCCTCCGGTTCTGTCCCTCTTGCATTTCCCACTGATCTCCTACACCCCGTGCGGGGGGAGTGCTTGCGCACCCCCCGCACGGGGGTTGCACTCGTTTCTTTCTTCTTTCTTTCTCTTTCTTACGGAGTCCACAATGGACATCAAGTTCGATTCGCTCGCGTCCGCTGACCTGTCCGCCTTCCGCTACGCCTCGTCCACCGACTACCCCAACGGCCGCTACTCCGCGACCGTCACGAAGGTCGAGCCCCAGACCTCCGACAAGTCCGGTGAATTCTGCCTGCGCTTCCGCCTCACGCTCGCCGTCGACCAGGCCCCGGGCATGCCCCGCCTGACCGTCACGGACCTCATCTCCTTCACCAACGGCACCGCCTTCTCCGCGGTCGGTGCCAACGTGTTCTGCGACCTCGTCGAATGCGTCGGCCTGTCCCGTGACTCGGTTCGCAACACCTGCAACCAGCTCCGCGACGCCCTCGCATCCGCCGACAAGCCCGGCGTCATCTCGTCCTTCCGCTCCATCGCCGAGTACGCGTCCGCCCTCGCCGGCTCCCGCGTCGCTCCCAACATCGAGTGGAAGGCCAGCGGTGACCGCGAGTTCGCCAACGTCCGCGGCTCCGCTGCCTGCCCCTCCTACCTCTCGGCCGCCAACGAGGTCGACCCCGCAGCCTCGTTCACCGGCGATGACTGCGACATGGAACGCCAGCCCAAGCGCAAGCTCAAGGCCGTGCGTCGCTGAGTCCATCCACTCGCTCCCCCACCAGCCTCTGCTCCTGCACGCTGGTGGGGGACGGGTTCTCCGCGAAAGGAACCACATGCCATCTCCATCTCTTCCGTCTCTCACCGTCGCCGCCCTCCTCACTCCCATCCCGTTCTCGTGCTGGGTCGTTCGCCACTCCGAGATCGACGCCATCACCCCCACCACCCTGCCCAACCTCCCGCTCACCGAGGACCACCGTCCCTACTTCTCCGCTCCCACCCACGACACACTCACCGACCCCATCTCCATCCCGGCCGAAGTCGATGGCTCCTACACCGAGGAGTTCTCGTTCCGCGCCGCGTGGGAACTGACCCGCTCGCTCGAGTCCCTGCCCGGCCCGTGGCAACACGCCTACCGCCAGTGGAACCGTCGTCTCGCCGAGCACGACCTGTCCATGTCCGCAGGCGGCGCACACCGCTACCCCCAACCCCAGCCCGTCCGCGTCACCCCGCGTCCACCGACCCCCACCATCCTCTCCACCACCCCGTCCGACGTCCGCCGTGCCATGCGCGCACGCCTGTACCGCCGGCTCGGCATCGTCCGCTGTGCCCGCACCAACCGCCTTGCCCGTGACCCCGACTCGTCGTGGACCTCCCACGCCCCTCTCGACCGGCGTGTCCTCTGGGCCCAGACC
>Ga0209358_10001218_pt1 | contig 20880 bp, 20 predicted proteins | sample LauGreFa1BDMLBSN_2_FD_187574 | JGI IMG/M metagenome (GOLD analysis project Ga0209358, IMG submission 187574) | Freshwater lake microbial communities from Lake Michigan, USA - Fa13.BD.MLB.SN (SPAdes) (version 2) | ecosystem: Environmental > Aquatic > Freshwater > Lake | place: Lake Michigan, USA...
GGAACTGGATGTCGCTGAAGCCGCCAAAGTAATGGGATGCTCGGAGGGAAGCGTGAAAACGCATTGCTCCCGGGCCACACATGCTTTGGCAATATTGCTTAAAAAACAGGGAATTGCGCTATGAACGCCCATGAACACGAGTTCGCGCTGAAAATCGTCCGCGAACTCGACCGTAGCACTCGCAGCATCGACAACGACACCGTTGCGAAGCTGGCGACGGCTCGCGAACAGGCGCTGGCGCAGTACCAGCAAGCCCCGGCAATGGGCGTCGCGGTGGCGGGACGGACATTCACGCAAATGTTCGAACACCCGACCCCGGGAATTCGTTACGCACTCTCGCTGGCCGTTCTGATTCTGGGCCTGGCGGGCATTGTTTATTGGCAAAGCAGCAACGGGGCCGGCAGCGAAATCGCCGATCTTGATGCCCGCCTGCTGACAGACGATCTGCCCATCGATGCCTATCTCGACAAGGGCTTCGATTCATGGCTAAAACGGCAGCAGCGCTGATCATCTGGCTATGCCTCGCGCTGCCTGTCTTCGCCGCACAGCCGTCCAAGCAAGCCGTTAAACCCGTTCGCCCGTCATGGTCTGAACTGGCGCCCGCCCAGCAGCAGGTGCTTGCGCCATTGGCGCCGGAATGGACTGAAATGGATTCGGTGCAACGCAAAAAATGGGTCAGCATCGCTGATCGCTACCCGAAAATGAAACCTGCGGAGCAGGAACGCCTGCAGCAGCGGATGAAGGAGTGGGCCGCGCTGACCCCAGCGCAGCGCCAAGAGGCGCGCGAGCGTTACCAGGGCCTGAAAAAACTGAATCCCACGCAACGCCGCGAAATGGCCAAACAATGGGACGCCTACCGCAAATCTCTGGCCCAACCCCAGACCCAATTTGACCCGCCGGTCGGCGACCCCATCATTTCGGCACCAGGCCCCGCAGCCTCTGCAGAGCGGCAGTGACTGTCGCTTCGGCAACACCCTCCCTTAGCAGGCGCCTGTTGTGCCTCGTCTACGAAGCATTGCTGCTGACCGCTGTCATTATGGTCGCCGGCGGCCTCGCAACCGCACTGGCAAAAACCGCCGGCCTCAACCAGCCGAGAACACTGACGCGGATCATCGTGGTCATTGCCTGCGCCGGATACTATGCGGTCCAGTGGCAGCGCAGGGGACAGACGCTGCCTATGAAAACCTGGCGGATCAGCCTGGAAACCACAGCCGGCGGGCGCATCACGCCGCTGCAGGCCCTGATGCGCATGACGCTGGCCACCATCGGCTACCCGGCCATGGGCATTACGATTCTGTGGTCATTTATCGACCGGGATCGGCAATTCCTTCATGACCGCCTCTCAGGTACCCGCTTGGTGACCGTTGCACCGCCACCCTGAACGGGCAAACCTTCAGCGCCGCTCCTGCCACCACATCATGCCGACGGCCAGACCGAAAAACAGCAGCGTCGGCGTCACTGCGCTCGCAAACGGCGGCCAGTCATTGAGCAACCCGAGATGGCCGAGCAGGCGGTTTAGAAAATGGAAGGCCAGTCCGATCATGATGCCGGCGAAAATTTTCGCGCCGACGCCGCCCTGGCGGCTCTGGAAATAGGCAAACGGCAGAGCCAGCACCATCATCACCAGCACGGCCACCGGATACAGCAGCTTGGTCCACAGCGCGATTTCGTAACGCAAGGCCTTTTGCCGGTTTTCTTTCAGGTGCTGGGAATAGGAATACAGACTGAAGGCCGACATTTTTTCCGGCTTCACCAGAAGAACGTTCAGCAACGCCGGCTCAAGCACGGACTGCCATTGCACAAAGTCGCGGAAACTCACCCGCGTCGTCAATTGATCAAAATTGGTTTGTGCGACATTGGACATCAGCCACTGATTGTTACCTTGGTATTCCGCACCTTCGGCACGCCTCAGCATGCGTAGCCGGTAATCCCCGTCAAACTCGTAAATGCGAACACCCTTTAGCCCGCCCTCAGGGGTGACTTCCAGCACATTGACGAACGAGGTCCCGTCCTTGATCCACAGCCCGGAACGGAATTCCTGGGCGACGATTCCCGAAATCGCCTGGGATCGCAGGCGCTGGGCAAACTGCTCTGCGGGCGGCGCCACAAATTCGCCGACGGCAAAAGTCAGTATGCCGAAAACCGTCCCCACCACGGCAATCGCTCCCACCATCCGCTGCAACGAAACACCCGATGAACGCATCACGGTGTATTCGGAACTGGCAACCAATTGCGCCAGAGTAAACAGCGTACCGATCAGCGCAGCAATCGGAAACAGTTCATAGACGTGATTGGGCGCGGACAGCAGCACATGCAGCAGAATGTGTCTCAGCTGATAACCGCCGCGACCCAGATCTTTCATCTGCTCGACGAGATCAAAAAAAGCGAACAGCAGCAGCAGAGCCAGGAAAACCAGCGCGGTCGATACCGCAATCTCCCGCGCAAGATAACTGCGCAGCGTCCTCACCGGAAAAGCCTCCAGAACGAAAACACCGACAGCCTGCGGTAAAACATCAGCGCCAGAAGCACGAGCATGCCCGCATGCACGCCCCACATGCCTGTTAAAACATTCACCCGGTCCTGCGCGATGGAAGCCTGCATGATCGACAGCACGTTGCTGTAAATCATGTACACCAGTATCGCCAGCACGATATTCATCGAACGGCCGGCACGGGGGTTTACAAACGACAGCGGGATCGCCAGCAGGCAGAGAATCAGCGCGCTGGCGGGAAGACCCACACGCCACGACAATTCACCAAGATTCCTCGGCGTCGGCTCCTGCAACAGCTCCAGTGTGGACATGGTTTTTGTTGTCGGCGCCCGGATGGTGGCATCGGCTGTCTCGATACGCATCGCGTAGCGCTCAAATTCAAAGATCTTGTATTCCGGAGAACCCGGTTCGCCTTCGTAACGGCGGCCGTGCTGCAATACCAGAAAACGGTCCCCGTTTTCCGCGGTTTCCTGGAAGCCGCTCTGCGCAACCATCACACCGAGCTTGCCGTGCTGGGTGGAACTGACAAACACATTGGCCACCAGGTTGGACTTGCCCGGCACCTCTTCCACCAGATAGACCCTGTCGGCGCGGCGTGATTCGTGGAACACGCCGGGCGTGACCTGTGCGACATCATCACGGCTGTCCATCTGCCGGCGGAATTCCTCGGCCTTTTCGACAGCCCACGGCGACAGCAACAGCGACAATACCCCGATGGTCAGCACCAGCGGCAATGCAAAAGTGAGCACCGGACGTATCCATTGGGTCAAACCCTGACCGCAGGAAAACCAGACCACCATTTCCGAATCACGATAACTGCGCGTCAGGGTCATCAGCACGGCGATGAACAGCGTCACTGACAGCAGGACGGGCAGGTAACCGACCAGTGTGAAGCCCAACAGCGCCACAACGCCGGTGGAGGTGATCTGCCCGCCTGCCGCCTGTCCGAGCAGACGCACCAGTTGCGTGGTGATTGAAATGCCGAGCAGCACGAGAAAAGTCGCCGCCGCCGAAGTAGCGAGTTCCCGGAGCAATGAGGACCGAAAAATCATGCCTGCGTTTTGCTTTTTGAAAAGAACCCGCAGATAATCAACGACAGGTGCGGTTCTGTGACGAAGTGCGAAGAATTCTGCCGCATTTCAGCGCCGCCTTGCCGGTCGTAAACGGGCCCCGAACAGGAACTTTTGGGGAACCTCTGGCAACACGGACGACCGCCATTCATGTCTTTGAAAATGCGTAATGCACAGAGGAGTTGACGCGTGGAATTTAGCATAAAACCCCTGGTCCCGGGTCGCAACACCAGCGGCTGCACCGTGGTTGGCGTCTATGCCGACCGGAAACTCAGCGAAGCCGCAACGACTCTCGACAAAACTTCCAAAGGCTACATTCGGCGTGTCATTGACCGCGGCGACATGGCGGGCGCCATCGGCAGCAGCCTGATGCTGCACGATGTGCCGGGAATCGCCAGCACGCGCGTACTGCTACTTGGTCTCGGCCCCAAAGCGGAATTTGCCGAGAAACAGTTCCGCCGCTGCATCACCACGGCAATCGAAGTACTGGCACAAACCGGCAGCGCGGATGCCGAACTGCATGTCACCGAACTCGCAGTCGGCCGTCGCGACATCGAATGGCGCGTCATGCAGACCGCACGCGCCGCGCGTGAAGCCACCTACCGGTTCGAGCAGATGAAAAGCACGCCCGCCAAAGAAGCCCCCGCACTGCGCCGGGTGGTGCTGGCTGTCGCCAAAAGCGACGAAAAACGGGCCGCACGCGGCCTGTCCCAGGGTCTTGCTCTGGCCCATGGCATCAGCCTCGCCCGTGACCTCGGCAACCTCCCGGGCAACGTCTGCACACCGGCGTACCTCGCCGAACAGGCGCGCAAGCTGGCCAAGCATTACCGCCTCAAAGTGCAGGTGCTCGAACGCGCCGACATGGAAAAACTCGGCATGAATACCCTGCTTTCGGTGGCCGCAGGCAGCAGCCAGCCGCCGAAACTGATCGTTCTCGAATACCGCGCAGGACCCAAAACACAGAAGCCGGTGGTACTGGTCGGCAAGGGCGTGACTTTCGACACCGGCGGCATCTCTCTGAAGCCGGCACCGGAAATGGATGAAATGAAGTACGACATGAGCGGCGCCGGCAGCGTTCTGGGCACCCTCAAGGCCGTTGCCGAAATGAAATTGCCGGTGAATGTCATCGGCATCATTCCCGCTACCGAGAACATGCCAGGCGGACGTGCGACCAAGCCCGGCGATATTGTCACCAGCATGTCCGGACTGACGGTGGAAATCCTGAACACCGATGCCGAGGGCCGGCTTATTCTCTGCGACGCGCTGACCTATGCTGAACGCTACGATCCAGCAGCGGTCATCGACATCGCGACACTGACCGGCGCCTGCGTGATTGCGCTGGGACATGTCGTCAGCGGCCTCTTCGCCAATGACGATCCGCTGGCCCGGGAAGTCCTGGCAGCCGGCGAACAGGCCGGCGACGGTGCATGGCATCTGCCGCTGCACGATGAATATCAGGACCAGCTGCGCAGCAATTTTGCCGATTTCGCCAATATCGGAGGCCGGCCCGCAGGCGCGGTGACTGCGGCATGTTTTCTGTCGCGCTTCACCAAGAAATTCAAATGGGCGCACCTTGATGTTGCCGGTACTGCGTGGAAATCCGGTAAGGACAAAGGCTCCACCGGCCGGCCGGTTCCCCTGCTGACCCAGTTCCTGGTCAATCGGGCAGGCAAACGCTGACAACACCGGCAGCCGATGACGCAAATTGATTTCTATACGCAGGTTGATGACAAGCTCCAGACGGCCTGCAAGCTGACAGCCAAAGCGCGCAGTCTCGGCATGCGCGTCACCCTGTTCTGCCCCGACCGGGACACAGCATCACGTCTTGACCGGCTGCTGTGGAGCGTCCCGGCCACCGGCTTCATGCCCCACTGCAGACTCGATGACCCGCTCGCCGCGGTGACCCCGGTGCTGATCGACACTACCGGCGACAACACGGTGCATGACGAAGTGCTGATCAATCTGCACAGCGAATGGCCGGCCTGCTTCAGTCGTTTCCAGCGACTGGCCGAAATCGTCAGCGCCGAAGACAACGACCGCAGCGAGGCCCGGGCACGATACAAGTTCTATCGTGACCGGGGTTACGAGATCCGCACCCACGATCTCTCCACGCAGCGTGCCGGATAAAACACTCGCGCCATGTCCGATCCGAACACTCCAGACGACAACGCGCGCGATGTGCTGAACCGGGCGGACGCCCTGCTGCAACGGCACAAAAAACCTGCAGCGCCGGCATCTCCGCCATCCCCGAGCGGCAGCGATATACCCGTACTGACCGATATAGTGCTCGAAGGCGAGTTACTGCCGAAACTGGAGTCCGCCCCGAAGACGTCGCCGGCACAGCCGGAAGGCGGTGAAATCGTCTCCCGGGTGCAGGCCCAGAATATCGAGCACGCGGTTTACCTGAAACTGAAACGGGGACTCGACGACCAGATCGCCGGTGTCGTGCGCGAACGCTATCTGCCGGAAATCGGGGCAGCACTGGAACAGGCACTGACCCGGGTCACCAGCGAGCTGCAGTCGGGCATCGCTGAATTGGTCCGCAGCTCGGTTGCAGAAACACTGCAATCCCAGCTCAAGCAGATCCAGCTGCAGCCGGCGGCAGCCGCTGTAGCAGAGCAGCCCTCCGGTATAATGCCGCCCTCCTCAGCACCCCCTTCCCCGGCATCAAACATGGAACTTCCGAAAAGCTTTGAACCCGCGGCCATCGAGTCGCGCTGGTATCCCACCTGGGAAAAAAACGGCTACTTCAAGGCCGGCGCAGACCCTGAGAAAAAGGACGCCTATTGCATCCAGTTACCGCCGCCGAATGTGACCGGCGTGCTGCACATGGGCCACGCGTTCAACCAGACCATCATGGATGGTCTGACGCGTTATCACCGGATGAACGGCAGCAATACGCTGTGGCAACCCGGCACCGACCACGCCGGCATTGCCACCGAAATGGTGGTGACGCGCCAGCTGGAGCAGAAAGGCGAATCACGCAATGCACTGGGGCGTGACGAATTCATCAAGCGGGTCTGGGAGTGGAAGGAACAGTCGGGCTCGACCATCACGCGGCAAATGCGCCGTCTCGGCGCCTCCTGCGACTGGGAGCGCGAACGCTTCACGATGGACGAACCGCTGGCGAAACTGGTCACGCACACTTTCGTCAAACTGTACCGCGACGGGCTGATTTACCGCGGCGTTCGCCTGTCAAACTGGGATCCCGTACTGCACACGGTCATCTCCGACCTCGAAGTGCAGTCCGAGGAGGAAGACGGCAAGCTGTGGCAGATCCGTTATCCGCTCGCCGACGGCAGCGGTCATCTGACGGTCGCCACCACACGACCGGAAACCATGCTTGGTGATGCAGCCGTCGCCGTACATCCGGAAGATGAGCGTTACCGCAGTCTGGTCGGCCGCCAGGTCATCCTGCCGCTGACCGGACGAACGATTCCGGTCATCGCCGACGAATACGTCGACAAGGCTTTCGGCACCGGCTGCGTGAAAATCACCCCGGCGCACGACTTCAACGACTATCAGGTCGGCCAGCGCCACAATCTGCCGCAGCTGAACATCTTCACGCTGGACGCGGCGATCAACGACAGTGCACCGGAAAAATACCGTGGCCTCGATCGCTACGTCGCGCGCGAAGCGATCATTACCGATCTCAAGGCCCAGGGTCTTCTGGAATCGGAAAAACCGCACCGCATGGTGGTGCCGCGCGGCGACCGCACCGGCGTGGTCATCGAGCCGATGCTGACCAGCCAGTGGTTCGTCAAGATGGAGCCTCTGGCAAAACTGGGGCTCGATGCCGTTGCCACCGGCGAAGTCAAACTGTTCCCCGATCAGTGGATCAACACCTATAACCACTGGCTCAACAACATCCAGGACTGGTGCATCTCGCGCCAACTGTGGTGGGGCCACCGCGTGCCGGCATGGCACGACGATGCCGGCAACATCTACGTTGCCCACGACGAAGCCGAAGCAAAAACCCTCGCCGGCGGCAAGGCGCTGAAACAGGACTCGGATGTGCTCGACACCTGGTTCTCTTCCCAGCTGTGGTGTTTCTCCACGCTCGACTGGACGCCGGAGTGGCCGGCGAAATCCAATCCGGCGCTGGACCGCTATTTGCCGTCATCGGTGCTGGTCACCGGTTTCGACATTATCTTTTTCTGGGTCGCACGCATGGTGATGATCACCAAGTACATGACCGGCAAGGTGCCGTTCCGTCATGTTTATGTGCACGGCCTGGTGCGTGACGCCGAAGGCCAGAAAATGTCCAAGTCCAAAGGCAACACCTTGGACCCGCTGGACCTGATCGACGGCATCGACATCGAATCCCTGGTTGCCAAGCGCACTTCCGGCCTGATGAATCCGAAACAGGCAGAAGCCATCGCCAAACGCACGCGCGCCGAATTCCCTGACGGCATCCCCGCCTACGGCACCGACGCCCTCCGTTTCACCTTCGCCAGCCTGGCCAGCCTTGGCCGCGATATCAAGTTCGATCAGAAACGCTGCGAGGGTTACCGCAACTTCTGCAACAAGCTGTGGAACGCGACGCGCTTTGTGCTGATGAACTGCGACGGCAAGGACACCGGACTCGACGCCGCAGCGCCGGTCGAACTCTCGGTCGCCGACCGCTGGCTGATCAGCCGCCTGCAGCGCGCCGAGACCGAAGCGCAGCAGGCCTACGCCGATTACCGATTCGACAATCTCGCCCGTACCATCTATGAACTGGTGTGGGACGAGTATTGCGACTGGTATCTGGAACTCGCCAAGGTGCAACTGGCCAACGGCAGCGAGGAACAATGCCGCGGCACCCGCCGCACGCTGGTCCGCGTGCTTGAAACCATACTCCGCCTCGCCCACCCGGTGATTCCCTTCATCACCGAAGAACTGTGGCAAAGCGTGGCGCCGCTCGCCGGCAAAAGCGGCGACAGCATCATGCTGCAGAAATACCCGCAGCCCGATCCGTCAAAAATCGATGCTGATGCGGAACGCGACATCGACCTGCTGAAACAGCTGGTCTCGGCCTGCCGCACGCTGCGCGGTGAAATGAACATCGCCCCGTCGCAAAAACTGCCGCTGCTGGCGCAGGGCGACGCTGCCCAGCTGCGCAGCTTTGCACCGCACCTGATGTCGTTGGCTCGCCTGTCGGAAGTCCTCGTGGTCAATGAATTGCCCGCGGAAGACGCGCCGGTATCCATCGTCGGTGATATCAAGCTGATGCTCAAAGTGGAAATCAACGTTGCGGCTGAACGCGAACGGCTGTCCAAGGAAATCGCCCGCCTTGATGCGGAAACGACCAAGGCGCGCGCCAAACTCGCTAACGAGAGTTTTGTCGCCAAGGCACCTCCGCTGGTCGTTGCCCAGGAACAGGAGCGCCTCGCGCGTTTCTCGGCCACGCTGGAGCAGATGCGCGCGCAACTCGCCAAATTCGGCGGCTGATCACACTGACTGCGCGCCGTCCGCGGCACCATGGATTTCAAACACACGCTGCGCGCGCTGCGCCACCGCAATTACCAGCTGTTTTTCTGCGGCCAGACCCTGTCGATCATCGGCAACTGGGTGCAGCAGATTGCAATGGCCTGGCTGGTCTACCGGATGACCGAATCCGCCTGGCTGCTGGGTGTCACCGGATTTGCGGGGCAGATCGCCATCCTCGTACTGGCGCCGTTCGGCGGATTGTGGGCGGACCGTTTTGACCGCCACCGGCTGCTGCTGATTACGCAGGCCCTGTCGGCCGTTCCGCCACTGGTATTGGCAGCACTCAGCTACAGCGGAACGATCGCCGTCTGGCATGTAGTGGTGATGGCGCTGCTCGCCGGCATCATCAACGCCATTGATACGCCGATCCGGCTGACCTTCACCACCGAGATGGTGACCCGCGAAGACCTGCCCAGCGCGATCGCGATGAACGCATTGATGCAGAGCATCGGCCGCATGATCGGTCCGGCCATTGCCGGCGCACTGCTGACTGTTTCAACTGAAGCCTTCTGCTTTGTCATCAACACCGTCAGCAAGATCATCATCGTCGGCACCGTCATCCGGATGACGATTGCGCCGCAGGTGATCAACACGCCAACACTGTCTCCGCTGCAGCAGTTGCGCGAGGGTGTGCATTACGCCTGGGAATTGATTCCCGTACGCTGGCTGCTGCCGATGGTCGCCACCGTCAGTTTCATGGTCACGCCCTACCAGACGCTGATGCCGATCTTCGCTGCCGAAGTGTTTGAAGGCGGCGCCAGTCTGCTCGGTTTCCTGATGGGGGCGGCGGGCGCCGGCGGCGTAATCGGCATGCTGGCTCTCGCTTCACGCAGGGATGTCCGCGGCCTGACACGATGGGTCACCTTCGCCTCGATGTCTGCAGGTTTGAGCGCCATCGTTTTTGCGTTTTCGCCCTGGCTGCCGCTGTCACTGCTGGCGATTGCGGTCACCGGCTTCAGCATCGTCGTCAACGGCATGTCCGTCAGCACGATGATTCAGACAATAGTCGACAACCGCATGCGCGGCCGCGTCATGGGTCTGTTCTCGATGGCTTTTCTGGGCATGTATCCGCTGGGCAGCCTGGCTGGCGGCGCAATTGCGACGGCGCTTGGCGCGCCGGCTGCATTGGCCATTGGCGGTTTCATCTGCACAGTCGCCGCGCTGATCCTGTGGCGGCGCATGCCGGCATTGCGCGCGCATTTGCGCCCGATCTATGAGCACCTTGAAATATCTAATAAAAACAAGTATTTATAGATTTACCGGGGCAGCAAGCTAATAAAGCCGAGGGTCAAACGGCAGCTTGCGACCGACAAGTGCCTCCAGCATCTGCAACTCCAGATCCGTGTGATTGATCACCGGCGCTGCCTCCAGCATGCGCGGCATACCCTTGCCGTAGATGAAGCGCGGCTGATCATGCTGTTTGGTTCGCACGATCTCCGCCGATTGCGGTTCATCCACAGGCGTCAGAACCGCCTCGCCGTAACAAGTGCAGGCATAGGTGCGGCGGGCTTCGGTTTCAATATAAATGCCCGTGCCGCGAATGCCGATGGTCGCAGTAACCGTCTGGATTTCCTTGCGCCGGCCTGATTCGAATACCGACAGCAGCGCACCGGTCAACACGCGCAATGTGGTGACAACGCCTTTGACGGCAAGGGTGCCGTATTCGACATGGCTGTTGCCCCGCACCAGAAACGCGTCTTTTTCGGCGACAAACACCAGCTCGGCGCCTTTGCCGGTGACGATGACATCGCCGGGGTTGATCCGTTGTCCGCGCTCGGCCGGTTTGCCGTTGATGCGCACATCACCCTTGATTTGCGCGATACCCGGCGGCAGGGTGCCCGCGGCCAATGCGGTGCGCAGTCTGAGCATGCCCGCAGCAACCATCGCGGCTGCGGCAGCTCCCTGCAGCCACCGCCGACGTCCTGCCTTCGCTACGGAACTTTTCATTGATCAGCTTTCCGTTTGACGAACATGTGCAGTATGGTCGTTCATCACGGGCAGAACTTACTTCTTTTTCATGAAAAACGTGAATTCCTTGTCTGCCGCTTCCGAGGACAGCAGATCGTTGCCGGTCTGTCTCGCAAAGGCCTGAAAATCCTTCACCGACCCCGGATCCGTTGCCATGATCTTCAGAACCTGACCGGAGGTCATATCCGTCAAAGCCTTTTTTGTACGCAGAATGGGCAGCGGGCAGTTCAGGCCGCGCGCATCCAGTTCCTTGTCGAACTGCATCTGTGAACCTCGCTTTTATCGAAATGGGAAAAAATTCAACCGCGAATATACGGCCTATGCGCGGGCACCTCAAGGCAACTTCAAGGCAACTCCATGCCCGACCAGCCGACCGCGGGTGCTGATTATAGGCGCGTACTAAACGCTAGAACACGCTGACGTTGCTGTCATCCAGCAGCCGGGACAGGCGCAAATTAGCAGCCGACAGCCGGTCCACCAGCAGCTCGAGAAAAGCGCCGTTGAAATGATGGCGGCACAGCTCCGAGGCGCGGGGCAGGGTTTCCGCACGAATTTCGATAACCACGACATCGCTGCGCGCAAGTACGCTCGCCGAACGCTGGAATTTGTGTTTGCCGAGGTAGGCCATCTCGCCGAAACATTCGCCCGCCTTGAGTACGCTGAGTAGTTTGCCCTGCTTGCGCACCTCGACTTCACCTTCGGCCAGAATGAAAAATGAAGAACCGATGTCACCCTCCTGGATCAGCGAAGTGGCTGCCGGCAACCGCAGCCATTTTGCAAGGCGCAGCACTTCCCAGAGTTCGACATCGCTGAACGCGCGGAAAAATTCCAGCCGGCGCAGGGTGTCGAATTTTTCGGCTTCGGGCATGGCATCCGGCGCCTTGACGCGCGATCCGCCAAGAGCCTCGACAAGATCGCCGGCAAGGTCACCCCAGGTCTGGTAGCGCTCGGCGGTATTTTTGCTGAGCATGCGCAGCACGATGCGATCGACGCGCACGGGCACTTCAGTGCGGAACCCGCTAGGCGGCGCCGGCTCAACGTTGATGATCTGGTAAATGATGCTGTAATTGTTGGTTCCGGCAAAGGGCAACCGTCCGGTCAATAACTGATAAAAAACAACACCCAGAGAAAAAATATCCGTCTGGTACGACAACGGCTGCTCGCGGACCTGCTCAGGCGACATGTAAGCCGGTGAGCCTACGCCCGAGATCTGCGTCGCATCACTGGAAGTATTGAGCGCAGCGCCAAAATCGGAAATTTTGATGTCGGCTTCGCCGGAAAGCAGGATGTTCGCCGGTTTGATGTCGCGGTGGATGACGCCCTCCCTCGCAGCGTAATCCAATGCCCGGGCACACTTGTAAATAATCTCCAGAACACGCGGCAGCGGCAGCAGGTGTTCGAGCCGGGCATACTGCTCCAGCGTCGAACCATCGACATACTCCATCACGATATAACTGGCGGATTCCTCGGCCACGGCATCATAAATGGCAACAATATGCGGATGGGCAAGCTTGCCGGCCAGTGAGGCCTCGGTGACAAACAGCTTGCGGTAACGACGCCCGTGTTCGTCATCACCCAGAGCCTCGGGGTAAACCGCCTTTACGGCGACTTCGCGATCCTGAAACGGATCATAGGCTTTGTAAACCACGCTGGTTGCGCCGCGACCAAGTTCCTTGATGATTTCGTACTTGCCGATCCTGCGCCCCGCAGATGACGGAGGCTCGCCGGCGGCTGATTCAAGAGGGTCGCTCATCCGTCCAAAATACCATCAAACAGGCGCCATGGATGATGCCTCAGCGCTTGCGCTCCTGTTCAATCAGCGTGCGCCGCAATTCGCGGATGCGGGCCTCAATCGCCGAGAGCTGATAAAAATCGCCCTGGCCGCTTTTCAGTGCGATCTGGAACTGCTCCAGAGCCGGGCCGATCCGGCCTGACCGGGCATAGGCCTCGCCCTGGGCGCGATGCTGGGACAGCGTGTTGCCCTGCGCGGCATAGGCTTGCGCCTGCAGCCGGTACAGCCGTGCTTCGTCGGGCTGGGATTGCAGACGCGCATCGATCAATTTCAGGGCATCCGCAGGACGCCGCAGACGCAGCAGCTGCTCGACCTGACCGTAGAACAGCGCACGGGGCGCAGGATAGAGACGCCTTGCCGCTTCGTAACACGCAAGCGCCTGCGTGGCATCTCCTGCCTCATCCGGAATGCGGCAGGCAAGATTTTCGATAATCGGGCTTGCCGTTTTTCGCAATGGCGCGAGTTCGCGTTTGGCACGCTCATAATCGCGCGCCCTGATCAGACTCGCGACCAGACCATAACGAGAAGCGGTCTCGGACAGAAATTTGCGCTCTCCGAGGCTGGCTTCGAAAAAAGCGATGGCTTCGCGCGGCGTATCGTTCTCGGCGCGCAATTTGGCGCGAATCAACTGAAACTCCAGACTGTCCGGCACCTGGCGATAAGGCATCTGCTCGACACGCCCCTGAATATCGCCGATCCGCTCGAAAGTCAGAGGGTGGGTGCGCAAATAAGCGGGGGCCCCGCCTTCATAAACCCGCGTCGCCCGCTGCAGTCGCTCGAAAAACGTTGCCATACCGCGCGGATCAAAGCCTGCGCTATCGAGCAACTGTACGCCGACACGATCCGCTTCGCGCTCATTGTCCCGTGTGAAATTGAGCTGGTTCTGCACGACGCCTGCCTGACCGAATGCGATCGCCGCCTCGGCAACCTGGGAATTGGAACGTGAGGCCAGCAGGGCGACAGCCATGGAAGCCAGGGACATCAACTGGTTTTGTCCCTGCTGGTTGATCATGCGGGCAATGTGGCGCTGGGTCACGTGCGCAATCTCGTGCGCAACAACGCCGGCGACTTCGGACTCGCTCTGTGCCGCCAGCAACAGCCCGGTATGAATGCCGATGAATCCTCCGGGCAAGGCAAACGCATTGATCTGACCGTCGCGAACGACAAAAAACTCAAACTCCTGCCTTGCCGAATCACTGCGTGCAGTGAGCCGCGAGCCGAGGCTGTTGGCATATTCCGACACCTCGGCATCATCCAGATAGGCCGGATCACGGCGAATCTCGCGCATGATGCTTTCACCGAGTTTCCGTTCGTCGGCCGGCGAAATTGCGGCGCCAGAGACATCGCCAAGCTCGGGCAGGGCTTGCGCCAGTACTCGAGGTACGCACAACAGGGCCAGCAACAGATATAACCGCAGGGTCATGGTGCTATGATAAATCCGCCTTCGAGGAGTTCCCAATGAAAAAACAATCTGTTACACGGAAATTAACCCATTTCGACAGCCAAGGACAGGCATGGATGGTGGATGTCGCCGGCAAAGCAGAGACCCAACGTCTCGCGCGCGCCAGCGGACGTATCGTCATGCAACCGGCAACGCTGCGCCTGATTGTCTCGGGCGCGGCAAAAAAAGGCGATGTGCTGGGTATCGCGCGGATCGCCGGCATTCAGGCCTCCAAGCAGACAGCGACACTGATTCCGCTATGCCATCCGCTGGCGCTGACGAAGGTTGAAATTGAATTCCGCATCTCGCGCAAGGACCATGCTGTCACCTGCCTTGCCACCGCCGAAACGCTGGGAAGAACCGGCGTGGAGATGGAAGCCCTGACGGCTGCCAGCGTCGCCTTGCTGACCATCTATGACATGTGCAAGGCCGTCGATCGCGGCATGCGTATCGAGTCGCTGGGTTTACAGGAAAAACGCGGCGGCAAATCCGGCGTCTGGCTGGCCAAATCATAACAACACGATCCGTTGCTGCAGAAGAACGCCGGTAGACAAGCACGGCGCTGTTGGCTAGCATCAATCGCCCTATTTTCGCCATTCCTCTGGTGACGCCGCAGAACACGACGGCGCAACGATTCAACAGGAGAAATCGACATGAAAAAAAACCGCCGCTCATTTCTGCATTTTGCAGGCGGTTCCGGCGCCGTTTTTATTGCGGCCGCAACCGGACTGCTCAAAACCGGTATCGCTTGGGCTGCGCCATGGAATAAAAACGCTTTCGAAGCCAAAGCCGTCGCAGAAACCCTGAAAGGATTGGGGGCAAGCAATCTGATCGACAGCAAGGACATCAGCATCACGGCGCCCGACATTGCCGAGAACGGCGCCATCGTTCCTGTTGCAGTGACCAGCCGCATCCCGAATACCCAAAGCATTGCGATCATTGCCGAGAAAAACCCCTTCCCCCTTGCCGCCAGTTTCGACATCCTGGCCGGTGCAGACAGTTACGTATCGACTCGACTGAAGATGGGTCAGACTTCCGATGTTCGCGCCATCGTCAAGGCCGATGGCAAGTTCTACACGGCCAGCAAAGAAGTCAAAGTAACCGTCGGCGGCTGCGGCTGACCGCCCCCACGGATTGAATCCCAGTAAAGGAAAACCATGGCTGATCCGATGAAAATCCGCGCGACACTGCAGGGAGATATCGCAGATGTTCGCGTCCTGATGCGCCACCCGATGGAAACCGGAACCCGGAAAACGGCAACCAGCGTGGTGCCGCTGCACTTCATTCAAAGCGTCATTGTTCAGCACAATGGCCGCACCGTGCTCGATGCGCAATGGAGCCAAGCCATCTCGCGGGATCCCTTCCTGGGCGTCCGCGTCAAGGGCGCCAAGGTTGGCGACAAAATCACAGTGACCTGGATAGACAATAAAGACGACAAGCGTACCGATGAAGTTGCCGTGATGGCCGGCTCCTGACCGCCGCCGACAACTCCAGGCACAAGGAAGAGACCATGAATACCCGGCTTGGCATTTGGGCGGCTGCAATGGCAGCCCTGCAACTCGCAGTCATCCCGCCCGTTTTCGCACAAAGCGGTGACCCACTTGCGGTCGGTCGGAAGATGCTGATCGAGGACAATCCCGGGGAGTTATGGATTGACCAGGGTCAGTCGCTGTTTTACGAAAAGCGCGGCCCCAAAAAAGTTTCGCTGGAACAATGCGACTTCGGCATGGGCCCCGGAAAACTCGAAGGCGCTGCTGCACGACTGCCACGCTACTTTGCCGATACCGATCGCGTGGAGGATCTCGAAACACGGCTGCTGACCTGCATGACGCGCCTGCAGGGTTTTGACCGGAATGAACTCCTCAAAACTGCGATCAGTGCACCCGCGAGCAAAGGTTCGGACATCGAAGCGCTGGCCCTGTTCATCACGTCACGCTCCAACGGCATGAAGGTCAACGTATCGCTGAACCATCAGAAAGAATACGAGATGTACAAGGCGGGAGAGTATCTGTTTTACCGCCGCAGCGGACAAACCGACTTTGGCTGCGTGCAATGCCATGGCGAGCAAGGCAAACGCATCCGCCTGCAGGACCTGGTGCATATGACCAGCAAGGCAGGCGCGCAGGAGGTTTCCTCCACATGGCCGGCCTATCGCGGCTCACACTACGTGGTCAGAACCATGCAGTGGCGCCTGAACGACTGCGTGTGGCAAATGCGCCTGCCCGACCTGAAATACGCGACCGAGTATTCGATCGCACTCACCACCTTCCTCAACCGCCAGGGTAATGACGCCGTTATCCAGGTGCCCGGATTCAAACGTTGAGGGGAGACTGATATGAAAAATTCATTTCTACGGTTTCTGTTCGCAGCGGCGGGGCTGCTGGTTGCGGGTTGTGCCACCTATCCCGACGAGGCCACGACCCGGCAGATTGCCGAGAAAATGGTATTTGAGGCCTTCTCGGCATCCCCCGCGCACCTCAAGCGACTGGAACAGGATCGGTCCCAGCAGATCTGCAGCAAGGTTGGTAACGCAAATCTGAGCACCGAGGAGGCTGCGGAAGTAGTCAAACTCGCACGTGATTCGATCAAATACCCGGCTTCAGGCCAAATCGTCGGCGACTGGAAAACCGGTGACATCCTGGCCCATGACGGTGCCGGCGACCGCATACGCGACGGCAAGACCGAAAACCGCAAAGTAAACGGTGCGCTTTGCCAGAACTGTCATGGCTTGGCGCCTGGAGAAATCAATGTCGGCAACGTCGGCCCGGCGCTGACGGGATACGGAAAACAGCGCGGCAACTCCGAAGCCATCGCCAAATACACCTACGACAAGATTTACAACGCCTGGGCTTTTTTCCCCTGCTCCAACATGCCGCGCCTTGGCGCCACCGGACATCTCACACAGGAGCAGGTCGCACACATGGTGGCATATCTGATCGATCCGCAGTCGCCGATCAACAAGTAAGCGCGGCGCAAACGTATTGACGCAAGGCTTGGTGATCCAGGCCTTCTTTTTTCAGGGCCCGCCGTAATGAACCTGTCCCGCCGGGAGTTTATACAACTGCTGGCCGTCGCCGCGGCCCAGGGTATGCCCATGGCCGCCAACAACGCATATGCCGCGGCACAAGCAGGCTCTCTTTACGATCTGGGCAAGGCGCGGGGCAACGTCACCCTGATGCACATGACCGACTGTCACGCGCAATTGCTGCCCAGCCATTTCCGTGAGCCGGATATCAACATCGGCATTGCCGATGCCAGAGGTCGTGTGCCCCACCTCGTCGGCGAAGCCCTGCTGAAACAATTCGGGATCAGGCCGGGCACGCGGGAAGCCCATGCCTACACTCACCTCGATTTTGTGAATGCGGCGCGCACCTTCGGCAAAGTCGGCGGATTTGCCGGTCTTGCAACCCTGATCAAGCAAATCCGTGCGCAGCGGCCAGGCGCCCTGCTGCTGGATGGTGGTGACACCTGGCAGGGTTCAGCCACGGCGCTCTGGAGCAATGGCCAGGATATGGTGGAAGCCGCCCTGCTGCTCGGCGTTGACATCATGACCGGCCACTGGGAATTCACCTACGGCGCTAAACGGGTTGAGCAAGTCATCAACAGCGATTTCAAAGGCCGTATCGAATTTCTTGCACAGAACATCCGCACCACAGACTTTGACGATCCGGTCTTCCGCTCATACACCCTGCGTGAGATCAACGGCTCACCGGTCGCAATCATCGGTCAGGCATTTCCCTACACGCCCATCGCCAATCCTCGGCACATGGTACCCGACTGGACTTTCGGCATTCAGGAAGAACGTCTTCAACAGACTGTGGACGAAGTCCGCAGAAAAGGGGCGCGGGCTGTTGTTCTGCTGTCGCACAACGGCATGGACACCGATCTGAAACTGGCCTCACGGATTTCCGGAATTGACGCGATTCTCGGCGGGCATACCCACGACGCAGTGCCGCAGCCGATCATGGTGAAAAACCGCCAGAGCAGCACAATGGTGACCAACGCCGGCTCCAACGGAAAATTTCTCGGCGTACTGGAATTGGATGTACGCGGAGACGGCGTCAAATCATTACATTACCGGTTGCTGCCTGTATTTGCCAACCTGATCAAACCCGATGCCAGCATGTCCGCATTGATCCGCAAACACCGCGCACCCTACGAAAAAACACTCAGCGAAAAACTGGCTGTCAGCGAAGGACTGCTGTTCCGGCGCGGCAACTTCAACGGCAGCTTCGATCAACTGATTCTCGACGCCCTGTTGGAAACCCAGAATGCCGAAATCGCATTTTCGCCGGGCTTTCGCTGGGGCACTTCCATCCTGCCCGGCGAAGCCATCACGACAGAAGACGTGATGAACATGACGGCGATCACTTACCCGCATGTCACGGTCAATACGATCAGCGGCGAGAATCTCAAGAACCTGCTCGAAGACATCTGCGACAACCTGTTCAACCCTGACCCTTATTACCAGCAGGGCGGGGACATGGTCAGGGTCGGCGGACTGCAATATGCCTGCGAGCCCGGACAAAAAATAGGAAACAGAATCAATAATTTACGATTGAACGGAAAAGTCGTGGAAGCCGGCAAGAACTACCGGCTGGCAAGTTGGGCGCCTGTCGCTGAAGGCGCATCCGGCGAACCGGTATGGGATGTAGTGACGCGTTATCTGCGCGACAAAAAAATCATTCGTCCGCCGGTGCTGAACCGCCCGAATTTGACCGGAACCGCAGGCAATCCCGGCATTGCAACGTGACACGCAATCCTGCCACCCCGGAACGAAGGCGTTTGCGTGAATCTGGCAGAATGAACATCATCATAATCAAACGACCATGATCGCCAAGCGATGAGTATGCAAGACACCTCTGGCAAACCGGCAATCAATGTCTGCCTGTTGCAGCCGCCGGGTTACATCCATGCGATGGCATTGCTCGAAGCCGCTGAATATGTCGTCGAAAAGGCACGGATAGCAGGCTATCCGGCGACGCTGAGCAAAAACCGTCTCTTCCGGCACGGGCTGAACATCGTTTTCGGCGCCCATATCAATCCGAAGGACGCACCGGATTACCCGCCGAACACGGTGATCTTCAATACCGAACAGATTCCCGAAAAAAGCGTCTGGATCAGCTCCCAGTACAAGACCTGCCTGGATCGCCATTTTGTCTGGGATTACTCCGGCTTCAATCTGAAAATGATCGGTCACCAGAACACCGCTCTGGTCGATTTCCATCATGTCGAAAAACTGCGGAGAATAAAACCCGCGCAACAGCCGGAATACGATCTGATTTTTTACGGTTCGATGAATGAGCGGAGAAAGCTGATCATCGAGAAGCTGCGAAAAAAGGGCCTGAAGATCCTCACCGTGTTCGGGCTTTACGGCGAAGAACGGGACGCCCTGCTGGGCAAGGCCCGGGCGGTCCTGAATCTCCACTTTTACGAGTCGCAGATTTTTCAGCAAATCCGCGCCTCCTATGCGTTGTCAAACGGCATGCCGGTCATTTCCGAAAACTATCCGGAAACATCAGCGCCTCCCCTGTACAAGGATGTACTGTTTACGCCGGGATTGAGACCCTTTGAAGACTTTGTCGCCGAGCTGCTATCCTCAGGAGATGCATTCCGGCATGAAAGCGAAATCCGCCTGTCCCGGTTTTATGCCTCCGGCAGCAACACAGACTTTGCAGACATTCTGGAAAGAACCATACAGACCGTCATCGGCAAAGAACCTGCAGTGGCAACCCGTAAACCAGCACGACTCAATCTTCTGGGAAGGCAATACCTTCAGGGCTATCTGAACGTCGGTATTGATCCAAACGCCAATCCCGACGCGCATCTTGATCTTTCGCTGCCGCTGCAACTTCCTGCTTCCGTTGCGTCTTTGACTTGGGGACCGGTGACCCTCGCCGAAAACCAGCTCGATGAAATCGTCGCTGTAGATACCCTGACTACCGTTCAACAACTGGCCCTGTTGATGGACAACAGCCTGAAATTGCTGCGGGAAGACGGAAAGTTCACCATCGTCGTGCCTCACGAACTTTCCCTTGGTGCGTGGCAGGATGTAACACATGTCAGAGCCTTCAACGAAAACTCCTGGCTGCAATACACCCAGTGGTTCTGGCAACTCGGCTGGCTGGATTACCGGTTTGAGTGCACCGAGACTTCGATGAACCTGACAGATTTCGGCAAAACCCTGGTCGCCGGTAACCGCCCGCAGGACGAAATCCTCCGCACGCCCAGAGCCATTGAATCCATGCGCGTCGTGCTGACCAAAAGAAAAACAACGCCTGAGGAAAGAATGCTCGCTTGCGCGCACAGCAGCGGATTCTCACCGGGCGGGGCCGCTCCCCGCTGAATCCCGCTACTTCAGGAAAGTGACTGCACGGAGAATGCCTGGGGCGGTTTGCCCTGCCGATGCTGTTCAATCATGGTGGCATAGGCCGATTCGAGATGACGCCGGTAGCGGTCGATGTCGAACAGCGGGTGGGTCAGCCGGTTCTGTTTTAGCCGCGCCTTTAATGCCGCCAGCTCTCCAGGCGTCGTCGCCAGCCTCAGCGCCAGCGCCTCATAAGTACCCAGATCATCAGTGATCAGTTCCGGCAACCCCACCGCACGCAGCAGGCTCCCCGCCACACGCCCAGCGAACGCATTGCCT
>Ga0209358_10001219_pt1:0-17500 | contig 20879 bp, 21 predicted proteins | sample LauGreFa1BDMLBSN_2_FD_187574 | JGI IMG/M metagenome (GOLD analysis project Ga0209358, IMG submission 187574) | Freshwater lake microbial communities from Lake Michigan, USA - Fa13.BD.MLB.SN (SPAdes) (version 2) | ecosystem: Environmental > Aquatic > Freshwater > Lake | place: Lake...
AAGTGCTGACTCTCGTGAGATTAAAGCGAATGAGGAGCAATCTGCGCACGATCTTCTGCTGTTCTACATTCATTGCGCTTCTTTTTGGGAGCAGTTCGGCTGCATATGCGGACCTTCGGGTCTGCAATATGACATCAAGCCGGATTGGTATTGCGATTGGCTATCGGACAACAGAGGCCTGGCGCACCGAAGGATGGTGGAACCTGAAGCCGAATGACTGTGAAAGTGTGATACCGGGAGATTTATCGTCACGATTTTATTACCTTTATGCGCAAGACTATGATCGTGGCGGGGAATGGAGCGGGACGTCGCCCATGTGCACGCGGGATAGACAATTTACGATTGAAGGCATCGAGGATTGTCTCGCGCGCGGATACGAACGGTCGAAATTTTTTGAGATTGATACAGGTGAACAGAAAAGTTGGACAATTCAGTTGAATGACCCGACCCGTTTGCCACAGAAAACACAGTAGGGGCTCTTATGAGACGGCTAAGACGCGTTAAGATCATCGCCACATTGGGGCCGGCTTCGGCAAATCCCGAAATGGTCAGCAAACTGTTTCTCGCGGGCGTTGACGTCTTCCGGATCAATATGAGCCACGCATCGCATGACGGCATGCGCGCGCAGATTGCCATGATCAGGGCAACGGAGAAGCAGTTTGGTCGGCCGATTGGCATTCTGGCCGATCTTCAGGGCCCGAAATTGCGCCTCGATACGTTCAAAGACGGCGCCGAGCACTTGGAAAAAGGCGCAACCTTCGTTTTGGACTCAAACACGGCACCGGGAGACCGAACGCGCGTTCACCTGCCGCATCCCGAAATTCTCGCATCGCTGCAGGAAGGGCATGTGATCCTGATTGATGACGGCAAAGTCAAGCTACGCGTAACACACGCAACCAAAACGAAAGCGACGACCATTGTCGAAGTGCCGGGCAAGGTATCAAACCGGAAAGGTGTCAGCCTGCCCGACACCACCATTCCCGTCTCGGCCATGACCGAAAAGGACCGGTCGGATCTCGAAGCCGCGCTGGAAGCGGGGATCGACTGGATTGCCCTGTCTTTCGTCCAGCGTCCCGAGGATGTTGCCGAAGTCCGCAAAGTCGCGCGCGGGCGTGCGCTCATCATGTCCAAGATCGAAAAGCCGCAGGCGATTGCCCGCCTTGACGAGATTATGGAGATTTCGGACGCCTTAATGGTGGCTCGAGGCGATCTTGGCGTTGAAATGCCGCTCGAAAAGGTTCCCGGCCTGCAAAAGCGGATCACGCGAAATGCGCGCCGTCTCGGAAAACCCGTTGTTGTTGCAACACAGATGCTCGAATCGATGATCACATCGCCGGTGCCGACGCGCGCCGAGGTGTCGGACGTCGCAACAGCTGTGTTTGACGGGGCGGACGCAGTTATGCTTTCCGCTGAATCAGCCGCCGGCGACTTCCCGATCGAGGCCGTTTCAACGATGAACCGGATCGCGGAGGAAGTTGAGAACGATCCGCTCTATCGCAGCATCATCGCCAATCAACGCGCTTCCGCAGAAGCGACAGGCGCTGATGCTATCGCCATGGCAACGCGGGACGTTGCTGAAACGCTGGATCTGAAGGCAATCGTTGCTTGGACAGCGTCGGGTGCAACCGGCTTGCGGATTTCACGCGAGCGCCCGGAACCGCCAATTCTCGCACTGACGCCTATCGTCAACACGGCGCGACGCCTTGCGCTCGCCTGGGGCGTTCACGCCATCGTGACGGAAGATGCCCGCGATGTAGATGATATGGCGACCCGCGCCTGCCAGCTCGCCGCCGCAGAAGGATTTGCCCATACGTCGCAGCGCATCATTGTTGTGGCAGGCGTCCCGTTCGGAACGCCCGGCGCAACGAATATGATCCGGATTGCTTTCGTGCAGTAAAACCCACGTATTTTCAGGCAGCGCCGATCCGGAGCAGATCGAGCACATGGAGCAGGCCGACAGGCTTGCCTTCCTGCACGACGATCAGCGAATTAAGTTTGCGGCTGTCCACCATTTCCAGTGCCTCCGCGACAAGCGCGTCCGGTGCGATGGTTTTCGGCTTTTTCGTCATGATCTCTTCCGCAGTCATGCTGAGAAGCGAAGCCGACATGTGCCGGCGCAAATCGCCGTCCGTCACAAGACCACACAGGCGGCCATCGGCATCGATGACAATCGCGCAGCCAAGACCCTTTGAGCTGATGGTCAAAATGGCTTCCGACATCGGCGTTTGCGGATGAATAAACGGCAACCGGTCCCCTGAATGCATGACAGCGCGCACCTGCTTGAGCTGCACGCCGAGCTTGCCGCCCGGATGGAAACGCCCGAAATCATTCGGCGTGAAACTCCGGCTTTCGAGCAACGCAATCGCCAGCGCGTCGCCCAGTGCGAGCTGCATCGTCGTCGAGGTTGTCGGCGCGAGCCCGTTCGGGCAGGCTTCACGCGCACTCGGAAGCGTGAGGCAGATATCGGCCTCGCGACCGAGAGCACTGTCCGATTTCGAGGTAAACGCGATGAGATTGACCCGGAACCGCTTGGCATAAGCAACAAGATCAGCCAGTTCCGCGGTTTCGCCCGACCATGACATGGCAATGATCACATCATCAGGCTGGATCATGCCGAGATCGCCATGGCTTGCCTCACCCGGATGGACAAAATAGGCGGGCGTGCCCGTGGATGCGAGCGTCGCGGCCATTTTGCGTCCGATATGCCCGGATTTCCCCATTCCCGAAATAATGACACGGCCTGTTGATGCGAGGATCATATTGACGGCGGCGCTAAAGAGCGGCCCGAGGTCCGATTTGAGCGCAGTGGCGAGTGACTCCAGTCCCGTGATCTCGGTTGCGAGCGAGCGAAGCCCTGATTCAACGGCCGCGTCGCGCTCTGTTATCTCTGTTTTCTGCATCGCCTTCATGTGTTTTGCCTTCTGGCTAAAAGTTTTTCGATTTCGCTGCGCGCGAGCGATCCGAACTCCGGACGTGCCAGCGCATAAGCGACATTTGCAGTGAGGAAACCAATTTTCGTGCCAGTATCGAAAACCTCGCCATCAAAGACATGGGCAAGGAACTTTTCGGTCTCGAGCAAGGTCAGCATGGCATCGGTCAACTGGATCTCGCCGCCTGCGCCCTTCTGCTGGCGGCCAAGGATATCGAAGATTTTCGGCGAGAGAACATAGCGCCCCGAAATGGCAAGATTCGAGGGCGCGGTGCCCGCCGCAGGCTTTTCCACCATGTTCCGGATTTGTTGCGATCCGTCAGCGAGCGGCACGGCATCGATGATCCCGTAGGAGGGCGTCTGCTCCATCGGAACGGCGTATACACTCACGCTATTGGCCCCGGTTTTTGCGTGTTGCTCGATCATCCCCTTCAGGCAGGGCTCGTTTCCGTGATGCAGCATATCGGGAAGGAGAACCGCAAACGGCTCGTCACCGACAAGTTCCCGCGCGCACCACACGGCATGGCCCAATCCGAGGGGTGCCTGTTGCCGGGTGAAACTCGTCTGGCCCGCGCCGGGCAAGTCGTCCGCAAGCAGGGCAAGGTCCGCATGGCGGTTACGGCTCGCCAGCGTATGGTCGAGCTCGAAGGCGATATCGAAATGGTCTTCGATGGTGCCTTTGTTGCGACCGGTGACAAAAATGAAATGTTCGATGCCGGCAGCTCGCGCCTCGTCAACAACATGCTGGATAACCGGACGATCGACGACTGGCAGCATTTCCTTCGGGATTGCCTTTGTTGCTGGTAAAAATCTGGTTCCGAGTCCTGCGACGGGGAAAACGGCCTTCCGAATGCGCATGAAATAAAGTCTCCGGCGGTATGACGCGCATGAGGAGCGATAATCGCACGCTCCCAACACTCTCCTCATACGTTAAAAAAGCCGTCACGAAAATGATTTTTCATCTGCGGACAATCATGATTCGGAAACGTCAACACAATCCTAACCAACTCGCATGATAGTGACGGTCTCCATTCAACGAGATTTTGACGCATGACACTTCTCCTTCGCAGCTTTGTTTTTGCCCTGCTTGTTCTGACGTTGAACGCAGTCCCCGCGGATGCTGCTTCGTCAAAGACAAAAAAAGCAGCAACCAAGAGAACATCGTTCGAGACCTTTGTCGTGCAGCTTTGGCCCGCAGCATCGGCGCGCGGCGTTTCACGCGCCACCTTCGATCTCGCGTTCAAAGGCGTGACGCCTGATCCGTCAATTGTGGAACTGACACGCAAACAATCCGAATTCGTCAAACCGGTCTGGGACTATCTCTCCAGCGCAACCGCGCCCGTCCGTGTTCAGCGCGGCATTACCGCCCATGATGCGTGGGGCGATACGTTGTCAGTGATTGAACAACGCTATGGTGTAGACCGCTCGGTTTTGTTGGGCGTCTGGGGAATGGAAACCAGTTTTGGCGGCTTCACCGGCGGCAAGGACGTGATTCGTTCGCTCGCGACCCTCGCCGCGATCAAATATCGCGGAACCTATTTCCGGACCGAATTGCTGACAGCACTGGAGATTTTGCAGCAAGGCCATGTTGAGCGCTCAGCCATGCGTGGTTCATGGGCGGGTGCCATGGGACAGACCCAGTTTATGCCTACATCGTTCCGCACATTTGCCGTCGATTTCGATGGCGATGGTCATAAAAACATCTGGACATCCGTGCCCGATGCTTTGGCTTCAAGTGCGGAATTTCTGCGCCAAAAAGGCTGGCAACAGGGCCTGCCATGGGGCTTCGAAGTCATCCTTCCGAGCCAGTTCGACTTTAGAACCGGCCCCCATCCCTTCTCGGACTGGCGCGCTTCGGGCATCGCCCGTGCCGATGGCCGGGCAATGCCGGACCAAGGCGAAGCACGACTTTTCCTGCCCGCAGGTGCTGCCGGACCTGCCTTCCTCGTGACCGCCAATTTCGATGTGATCAAGCGCTACAACGCTTCTGATGCCTATGCGCTAGGCGTGGCGCATCTGGGCGATTTGCTCATGGGCGGTGAGGCATTCCGCGCCGCATGGCCGGAGCACGAGAAACCGTTGACTCAGGCACAACGCATTGAAATTCAAAAGACTTTGACCCGCCTTGGTTATGCTGTCGGCAAGCCCGATGGCAGAATGGGATCACGAACCCGCGAGGCGATCCGTGATTTTCAACGCCGCCGGGGAATTATCCCCGACGGCTATCCGAATGAACGGATGTTGGAAGCACTGCGCAATAGCGCATCGCTCTGAGATTAGACGTAACGATTATTCGGACTTCTGGTCGCTGCCTGCGCCTTTATGCATCATGCGATGCGAGCCACGTTCGCCTTTACCGTGACCATTGCCGAACATTGGCATTTTAGCGATTTCAGCCTGCTGCTTGGCATCGAGCTTTGCATAAAGTGCATCGAAAGCAGGACGCACAGTCTGGAGGCCGTTCAACATCCCCGCCATATGTGTTTCCATCGCTGCAAGGCGACCGGGAGGCGTTGTATCGACAACTTCGCCATCTTTCGGACAGCTGGCCTTCAATCCCTCCTGCGCTTTTGTGAGGGCCGTTTTGAAAGCTTCGAATTCCGGCTTCTGGGTATCGGTCGGCTTGATCTCCGATTCCATGCGCCCAATCATCCGTGTGGCCATCTCATCTGAATTATTGCAAAAATGCTGGGCCATGCCGCCCATTCCGCCGCGGTGACCCGCGACCTTCGCCACAACCGCGCCAACGCCCGCGAGCGAGATAAGCGCGATTGTTCCGCCAATAATCAGTGTTTTCCGTTTGAACATGTGATGTCTCCAAAAGTTTCAGGACGTGATGGCTCATATAGCCTGAAGACACCTCTCCGCCCGATGGCGGAAATATTACAAATCGGAAAGCTTGCTATTTACGGGCCCGGCTTTTCGCCGGCCTTGAGTTCCGCAACACCGAGCGCATCCGCCAATCTTTTGCTGGCTGAGCCGGGCTTCAGCGGTTTTTGCTGGGAAGGATCGGGAGCCCAGCCTGACAGCCAGAGGGTTTCAAACGTCGCCCTGATGCGTCCGTCCGGATCGGAAAACCGCTCGGAATACAGCTCGATGGCACGTAACAAGGTGGCACGTCGCATCGGTGATCTTCGTCGGGCAATCAGCGGATTGGTCGCGCCCATCGCCCTGAGATCGTGCATCAAGGCCAGCGGGTGCGCATACCGGACAGTCACCGTTTCACTATCCGTAACAGGCAGCGCGAATCCGGCGCGTTGCAACAGTCCCCCCATGTCGCGAAGATCCGCAAACGGCGCAACATGCGGGCTTGCCCCACCCTCGATGAGGGCTTCCGCCTCGGCCATGCACTGGCGCAATTCGTGAAGCGTCGCCCCGCCAAGCATGCACCCGATAAACAGGCCGTCAGGTTTCAGAGCCCGACGCGCCTGAATGAGCGCTCCCGGCAAATCATCAACCGTTTGCAGGGCGTAAAGCGAGATGGCAGCATTGAAAGTAGCATCGGCGATTGGCAGGAAGGAGATATCTGCAATGATTTCCTGAAACAGATTGGATTGGCTGCGATCCAGTGTCGGTGATGCCCGAAGCACGGATTTTACCCTGCCGGTTCCGAGCAGTGATCGTGCGGCATGAGGTAACGGCGTGCCCAGATCGAGAACCTGATCAAACGTCCTCAAAACCGCCGAAAGTCTATCTTCCAGATCCTCCACTGCCCGTTGGAGCAGAAAATCGGCAGGCTGTCCGCTCAAAGCGCGTTTGAGACGGCTGCGGATGAGGTTCTGATCAAAGAGGGCAGGTGCTGCGGACATTGGCGTTCTATGCCGCGTCTTGCGTTCAGCGTCAAAGACAATGCATCCGGACAAGGAGGTTGTCCGATAGCCGGAAACAGATAGATTGTGCTGATTCGTTCTCTGGATCAGATTTACCCCGATGTCCCGTCTCCTTCTCGTCGTTGCGTGCGCCTTGCTTGATCAGGACGGCCGCGTGCTCATCGCCCAACGCCCCGAGGGAAAAGCGCTCGCCGGTCTGTGGGAATTTCCGGGCGGCAAGGTCGAAACGGGCGAGGCGCCCGAAGCCACGCTGATCCGCGAATTGCAAGAAGAGCTCGGCATCACCGTCAAGGAGCCATGCCTCGCCCCTCTGACCTTTGCGAGCTTCGCCTATCCCGATTTTCATCTGCTCATGCCGCTTTATGTCTGCCGCCGATGGGAGGGTGTGATCATTCCGCGCGAACATCAGGCACTCAAATGGGTGCGTCCCAATGAATTGCGGAACTTTCCGATGCCGCCTGCGGATGAACCTCTAATTCCCGCCCTGATTGATCTCGTCGGGGAGCGCCCCTTCTGATGATTCAGCCCTTATCGCCTCTGGCTTTCACAACCCGACTATTCTTTTGCGCGCTCATGTGGTCGAGCGGGTTTCTCTTCATGAAATCCATGGCCGGAACGATCGATCCCATGGCGATGGCCTCTGTCCGCGGCGTGATTGCGGCTACGGTGCTGAGCGGCTGGTTTCTCGTCCGCAGGCTTTCGCCCTTGCCAGCACGGAACGAACTCGTGCCGTGGCTTGTTCTTGGCACGTTCAACGGGTGGTTACCGAATATCCTCACCGCCTTCGCGCTGATCCATATCGCCGTATCGCTCGGTTCGATGATTCAGGCTTCCGGCCCCTTATTGGTCGCCGTCATGTCCCATTTCGCTTTTGCCGAGGAAACCCTGACACCGCGCAAGATCGGCGGCATTCTCGTTGGCTTTTTCGGGATGGCCGTGCTGATCGGCCCTGCGGCCTTGATGGAAGCGGATGGTGCGGCTATTGGGGTCGCAGCCATGGTCTGCGTGTCCGTCAGCTACGCGCTCGGCAATGTCTATGCGCGGCAGGTCCGCCATGTTGAACCCTCGCGCATGGCGCTAGGCCAGCAGGCAGTTTCAGGTCTCGTTGCTACCCTTCTCGCCCTGACCTTTTCGGGTACCGCTGCTTTCGGCCCGCCGCTTGACCATCTTTCGGAAATGATCGCTCTCGGCATTATCGCCACCGCTCTGCCGATCACGCTCTATATGGGGCTGATCCGCAGTAACGGCCCGACAAAGGCGGCCATGATCGGGTATTTGCTGCCGGTATTCGCAACAGGCCTGGCCGTTCTCTTGTTGGGTGAACACGTCGGACTGCGTGATCTCCTTGGGGGCGCCATCATCCTTGCGGGGGTCTACACGGTTTCTACCGCCCCTTCGATGATACGCGGCTAAAGCATTATTTTCGTCACAGGAAACAACAATTATTGACATGAATCCAATAGTGCGGTCAGATGTTGCATCATCAGCCGGATAGCTGATAAAAACTCACCGGAAAAATCCGGGAGTGACAAAGGGAGGAACACATGACCGATAGTCTGCTGAAAGAGCGGATTGAGGCGCTTTATCAAAGCGATAGACGCTATGCTCTTATCTTCGTTGTCTTGCTCTGGATCACATTGTTGTTTGTGCTGGCCATGTCGTGGTCACACATTCCTGATGCGACCGTGCGAATCGTCGTCCTTGTCGCAGGTGCGTTGGTGTTGGTTTTCAATACCGCGTCGATCTTCGCGATGCTGAACCATTACGCCGAGGATAAGGAATTCATTTACGGCATCGACATCAAATATACGGATGCCCATGGCGAATTGAAAAAGGGAGGTGGCAAATGAGCCGCTACGTCCCTCCCACCCAAAGCAAATTCATGCAAATAGTCGACAGCCTCTTCGTGCTTGTCGCAGTTTTTGTCACACTCTGGCTCCCGCTGGAACTGGGGATCGTCGATACCGGCAAATCGGCGCAACCGCGGATTTTTGTCGAGGACTATGTCAAGCTGGATGCTGCAAATGCGGCACTTGCGGCGGCAGAAACACCCGAGACCAAACAAGCCGCAGAAGCTGCGACGGCTGCTCTTGCTGCGAAATGGACCGAGAAGGGCAATGCCGCCTGGAAAGATATGGGCCAGAACGACGTCATGGCAGCGGCTTGGGAAAAGCTCGGTTACACCCCGCAATCCGCGCACGACACGATTATCCAGCAGCGGTTCAACTATGAAATCAACTGGGGCTTGTTCTTCATCGTCGCAATTGTTGTCCTTGGCTATTTCGTGATCCTGTTCCGCCTGTCGGATCAGGAATACCGCGAAGTCATCGACGAAAAATTCGGTCACAACAAATAGGAGCGCAACATGTGGCACATGCTTTCAAACGCCGCCTGGGTCATCGGTGCGGCTCTAATCCTCTGGATGCTCTGGGATTGGTGGAAAACCGATACAACCCACTCGGAAGATATGCTGACATCGTCGCGTGAAGGCGAGATCGAAGCTGTTTCCGAAAAGCACAAAATATAGGGAAAACCATCATGTCTGGCGAAAAATCCCATCTCGCGCTCTTGCGCATTCTCGGGCCGATTCATGTTTGGGCCCTCGGTGTTGGTATCGTTCTTGTCGGCGAATTCACCGGCTGGAACTTCTCGGCTGACAAAGGCGGCGCTCTCGCCGCCCTGATCGCCTGTTGGGTCATCGGATTGCTTTACACCGCAGTTGCGATGATCGATTCCGAAGTTACGTCGACCGTTGCTGCGGCCGGCGGTCAATATGCGCAAGCCAAACACATTGTCGGCCCTCTCATGGCGTTCAATGTCGCGCTCTATCTGGTTTTTGCATATACGATGCTTGAAGTTTCCAACGCCATTCTCGTTGGGGATTTGATGGTGGCAACGGCGGGACCGGATGCCGGCATTGAGCGACACGGCTTTGTCGTCTTGATGATAGCGGTGCTTTGCTTCCTCAATTACCGCGGCGTTCTCGTGACGCTGAACATCAACTTCGTCATTACGGCTTTGGCCTTTTTGTCGATCATCATCCTGTTTTTCTCGGTTCAACCGTGGAGCCAGGGTACGGTTCTGCAACTTGGCAAGATGGTAACGCCTGAAAATGCGTTGCCCTATGGCTGGCTCGGCGTTCTCGCGTCCTTCCAGTTTGGGATCTGGTACTATCTCGGCATTGAAGGCACGACGCAGGCGGCGGAAGAAGTCCGTTCACCGGCGCGCTCACTGCCTTTCGGAACAATGACGGGCATGATCACGCTTCTCATCGGCGCGACGATCACCTGGTATGTCTGCGCGAGCATGCTGCCATGGGAATATCTCGGCTTCACCTTCTTCCCGCTTTATGATGCCGCAAAGATGACGGGTAGTGCTTCGCTGGAGTTTCTTCTGTTCTGGGGAACAGTGCTTGCGGGCGTTGCCTCGGCAAATGGCTGCATCAATGATGCGTCGCGCGCCTGGTTCTCGCTCGGACGTGATCGCTATCTCCCCGCATGGTTTTCGGCCGTCCATCCGACCTATCGCACACCCTACAGGTCGATCCTGTTCCTTCTCCCGATTGCGCTCGCCTTTGCGTTTATCTCGGATTTGAACCAGGCAATCACCTTCTCGATTCTGTCGGGCGTGCTGCAATATACCTTCATGTCGATCAACGTCATGATGTTCCGCAAGAAATGGCCGCTCGGGTCGATCCGCCGTGGCTATGTGCATCCGTTCCACCCGCTACCCGCGCTCATTCTGCTGGTGCTGTGCATCATCACCTATGGCGCGGTGTTCCTCGGTTACGGATCGCAATTGATCGCAATGGTCGCGTTCTACCTTGTCGTTTCGCTCTGGTTCCACTTCTACCGGTATCGTTACGTTCAACGCGGCGCGCAATTCTCGATGCCGTGGCCGCGTCCGTCGGGATACTGATTGTCTGATCGTCAAACATCAGGCCCGGGAGCATCATCATGGATTTGATCATCCTGATGGTTCTTCCGGGTCTTCTCGCTTTTGGTGGCGCGTGGTATGTGCAGTCGCGGGCCGATCAGCGTCTGGCAACCCTTCGCCATTCAAGGCTTGATGCGTGCATCCCGCTGCTCGACGATGCGCGGATCATTCATCGCGGCGCGGATTTCCCTCTTCTGTTCGGCAAAAGGGATGGCATCGAAATTCAGGTGTCCCTCACCGTCGACACCTTGCCCGTCCGCAAATTGCCGTCGCTCTGGCTGATGGTCTCTCTGGTCGATGATATTCCTGTCGCGGGCAAGCTCGATCTCCTGATGCGCGGAACCGGCAGCGAAGGCTTCACGAATTTCCATCGCCTGCGTCACACACCCCTGATCCAGAACGAGATGCCCGAGGGCGTCGTCGCCCGAACGGATGATCCCGAGATCGAGTGGCCTCTTGACTCCCTGTCACCCCATCTCGATTTTTTCAACGATCTGCGCGCCAAGGAACTCATCATCTCCCCAACAGGCTTGCGCCTCACGCGCCATATTGCCGACTCTACGAGAGCCAATTATCTTGTCTATCGGCAGGCACGCTTTGACATTGATCCGGTTGATCCGGCCCTTGTCGGCGCGATGATCGACCGCCTGATTGCCATTCGCGGGACGTATAAATCATGACTTCTGGTATTGCTGACGTGAGCAACAACACAAAGAAGCCGGTTAACCCGCGACTGGTTCTCCTTGCCGCGATCATGGTTCCCGGGGCCGGACACCTTTTGTTGGGCAAACAACTACGCGGTGCCTATTTTCTGTTCTTCAGTATTGTTCTTGGATGGCTGACAACAAAAATCGCGCCCGAACACGCCACTTTTATCGGGCGCCATGCGGGCGGATTTTTCATTTACGCCTTGTCTCTGCCCGACGCCTACCGAATCGCAAAAATTCAATCATTCAAAGCGCAACAGGAGAAAACTTCATCGGACACGGTCGAGAGCCCGCCAAAGGCAGATTAACTCACGCAGGCGTTTTTCCGGTCAGATTTTTGGCAAGAAACAATCCGGCATGGCGCAGACCGCCGCCATCGATTCCGTGTCCCACGCCGAAAGATAAATGCCACTGACAATTAATCTCCGCTTTGCCGAGCGCGTTCGACGCCATGAACAGCGCATCAAGCGGGATGACTTCATCGCGATCACCATGCACGAGCAAAATCGGCGGTTTACCCACGACTTCATCAAGATGTTCCGGCCCGACCAGTTCACCCGAAAAGCCGACAATGGCGGCCGGCGCGATCTTACGCCGCATTCCGGTATGCAGTGCCATCATCGTCCCTTGGCTGAACCCGACCAATGCAAGCCTGTCCGCCGCGAGGCCCAGCGCGTTCAGCTCGTGATCAATAAACGCGTCAAGCGTCGGTTGCGCGTGCACAACGCCCCGCCGCCGTTCGGACGGATCGCGCATGGTCAGCGGAAACCATTGCCGTCCCATCGGCGACATGCCTGCGGGTTCGGGAGCATGCGGCGAGACGAACGCCGCATCCGGCAGCCATTCCTGCCATTCGCGCCCCAATTCGATCAAATCATTGCCGTCCGCACCATAGCCGTGAAGAAAGACAATGAGATGTTTCGGTTTGCCGGAAGCGGCAGGAAGGCGCGGACCGTCGAGGCGTGTCATGGGTTCTTTCCGGTGTTGGTGTCAGGCGGAGGTTCCGACTGGCAGGGGTTCTTTACCTGATTTGACGACGCCATAGTAGGCCCAGAGCAAAATTGCGGCAACGCCGCGCACGGGCCGCCAGCGCTCGGCAAAGAGTTCCAGTTCTTTCGCAGTCGGGCGCTGCGTCTGCTTGAAGCCGATCCGCACCGCTTCCTGAAGCGCGAGATCACCCGTCGGAAAAGCGTCAGGGTGACCAAGACAAAACAGCAGATAAATGTCTGCCGTCCAGGGCCCGATCCCTTTTACTTCGATCATCTTGCGATGCGCCGCGTCCGCCGGCCATTCGGCAAATTCGTCCAGCGGCAGCATATTCTCGCTGACTGCCGTCGCCGCGGCCCGAAGCGCCCGAATTTTCGGCGATGACAAGCCCACACTACGCAATTCTTCATCGGAGGCGGCATGGATCATCTCGGCGGTCAGACCGGGAAATCTCGCAGTCACCTTCTCCCAAATCGCATTGGCGCTCGCTGTTGACAATTGCTGGGAGACAATAATCCCCGCAAGGCCGGAAAACCCCGCCTCATTCCTGCGCAATTTCGGACGGCCCGCCACCGCCAGCAAAGCCGCCATTTCCGGGTCGCGCGAAATCAGCGTCTCAATTCCGTGGTGAAAGTCTTCTTCGCTCTCGAGCATCATTGCGCTAAACCTTGTCCGAACCATCTTCCAAGTGTTGATCATCCCATGATTGCAACCGATCCGTCTGAAACGAAATCCCCTGCGCACGAAAATCGTGCTGTTCTTCGTTTTGCGCCGAGCCCGAACGGATATCTGCACCGGGGCCATGCCTACTCGGCTTTGCTGAATGCCGAATTCGCCCGGCGACTGCATGGTCGCCTGCTGCTCCGCATCGAAGATATTGATCCTCAGCGCTCCTTGCCCCGCTATTGCTCGGCACTCGAGGAAGATCTCGCATGGCTCGGGCTCACATTCGAACAACCGGTGCGCCGCCAATCCGAACATTTCGCTGATTACAGGGAAAGCTTTGCGCGATTAGATAATCTAGGCGTTGTCTATCGTTGTTTCTGCTCGCGCGGCGAGATTGGTGCCTCGGTCAAAAGAATGAGCGCCGGTGGCATCACCTCCCCGCTCGATCCCGATGGGACGCCCGTCTATCCCGGCACCTGCCGGACGCTCAAAAATTCCGACATCGAGAACCGTTTGGCCGAGGGCAAGCCTTTCCAATGGCGTCTGGATCACCGGAAGGCGATGAAGCAGACGGGGCCTGTTTCATGGTCCCAGTTCGACATCGAAACCGGTCGTACCGCGTCTATTCCCGTTCAACTCGACCGGTGGGGCGATGTTGTTCTCGTCCGGAAAGACATCCCGACCACCTATCATTTGTCCGTTGTCGTGGATGATTCCATTCAGGGCATCACCAATATTGTTCGCGGGCAGGATCTTGAAGCCGCGACCGATATTCACGCCACCTTGCAGAACCTGCTGCTTTTGAAGCCGCCAATCTACATCCATCATCCGCTCCTGCGCGATGAGTCTGGCGAGAAACTGTCCAAGAGCCGCTTGTCGCGCTCGCTCCGTGACGAGCGCAGCGAGGGCTTGACGCTGGCCCGATTGAAACGGGAACTCGGCTTCAGCGAATCCCGAGAATAATCAGCCAAAATGCCGTCGATATGACGGAAAAGGCCGACGAGAGGGCGATCCCGCTCGAAGCGATCCCCATCCCCGTCTTGTAGCGTTCTGCAAAAAGATACGCATTGATGCCCGTCGGCGCGGACGCAAACAATACCGCAACACCTGCCCAGACAGGCGGGACAGAAAACACGTGAAACGCCAGAATGAAAACAAGTGCCGGCTGCAGGATCAGTTTCAGGCCGCATAAAACCGTCACCAGCCCGATCTCCTCGCGTGAGCCATACCGTTTGAGCGAAATGCCCATGGCAAACAGCGCGCAGGGCACCGCCGTCGCCCCCAAAGGATCGATAATGGACGAGGCAAGGGCTGGAACGTGAAATCCCGACAGTCGAAAAGCACTACTGAACAGGATGGCAATGAGAATCGGGTGATTGAGAACACGCCAGAGAACCGCCCCGGGATGCGCCGATCTCCCTTCGATCAGGAGCGTGGCCGCACCGATCATGATCGGCAGATGAACCGCAATCAGAAGAAACAGCGGCACAGCGCCCTCGGAACCATAGGCTTCGAGGATTAGAGGAATACCGACGAGAACCGTATTCGATTGCGCCGCCGTAAAGCCGGAAACAATCGCGGTTGAACGGTCTCGCCCAAAAAAGCGGCGCGTAATCAGGTGGGCAATCGTCCAGATGATTGCCGCGCCCGAGAAATAGGAAAACCAATACCCCCAGGGCTGTGTCTCGGGAAGCACAGCACCCGTCAGTGTCTTGAAAATCAGGCACGGAATGGCGATTGCAAAAACAAACTCCGAGAGGCCTTCGCCTGTCCGGTCAGTCACGTATCCGGCGAAGCGCGCGGCATACCCCAAGCCGATCAAGCCGAAGACCGGCAGAATAATTGTCAGAATGTGCAACATATTAAACTCGGGGAACCGTAACCATCACGGCGCTGTTGTTTCTGCGGTCCGGACAAACCCGGGGGCCTTTGCCATGAGTGAGTCGATTTCTTCCCGGCTCTTTTTGAAAGTGTTCAAAGCGACCTCGTCAAGCTCGCGATTCCGCGGCAGTTTGATGGCCATCGGGTCTTTGAATTCCCCTTTGACCATGACTTCATAATGAAGATGCGGGCCGGTCGACAGACCTGAATTGCCGAGATAGCCGATCACCTGGCCCTGCCGAACGCGAACGCCTTCGCGGATGCCCGGCGCGAAGCCGGAAAGATGGGAATAGGTTGTCATGAAATCGTAGGGGTGCTGGATTTCAACCCGTCGACCATAACCCGTGTCCCAATTCGCCATCGACACCACGCCATCACCCGCCGCCAGAATAGGGGTCCCGATCCTGTTGGCCCAGTCAACACCCGAATGCAAACGGGAATAACGCAAGATCGGATGATATCGCATGCCAAAGCCGGAGCGGAAAATTCCCTCCGCTATTGGTTTGCGAACAAGAAATTTCCGGTTCGATTTGCCCTGCTCGTCAAAAAAGTCGACGGTGTCATCTTCCGCAGACCGGTATTGATAATAGCGCTTCGTCAGGCCCGCGACGGACAATGTCGCATAGAGCAGTTCAACCTGCCCGGGCGTTTCCTCGTCTTCCGCGAAAAACACCTCGAATGAGTCTCCGCCATTCACGCGGCGCTGAAGATCAACATCATAGAAATAGATCCGTATCAGTTGCTCAATGACCGATATCGGGATCTCGTTCTTCAAAGCGGTTTCATAGATGCTATTATAAAGAGAAATACCTGTCGCAGTCTCTTCACCTTCCGGTTGCTCCTCCGCGCCGACCGAACCCTCGTCGGAAGGCGGGGCCACAGCAACAAACTGGTTGCGGTCATTTACTGCGGCAATCGCCACGATCTGTTCGTCTTCATAGAGCATGGCACGCAGTAATTGAGGCTTGGCTGCGGGATTAACGCCCAAAGCAAGAAGCACTTTGATTCGCTGCCCTTCCTTGATCTGGCCATCCTTTATCTGTGCGTCGATGACTGCTGCGGCCCTGACGGCTTGATCCGGGTCGAGCCCATTTGCCGAAAGGACCTTGTCAAGACGATCCCCTTTTTTGACAGCGATCAAACGCTCTTCTGTGGTTGCCTTTTGAGCTTTGGTCTCGGGCGGAATTTTTTGAATGATCGTGATGTTTTCTGGCATGATGCTGACTTCAATTCCCGAGAAGGAAGAGTCGATCGCAAGTTCAGGCGCTGTCCCGGAAAGATCCAGACTTGGGAGCGTGCGTGTCAGGAATTGTTGCCCGCCAATCGAAAGTGGAGAATCGCTGTCTAGCGAGAGTGCGGTTCGCCGCGCCTCCTCAACTTGCGCGAGGATCTGCGCAAGGGTGAGCGCATCCGTCGCTTCCGATTTACCGGACGAAGTCAAAAGGTTCGTCTTGACGAGGGAGACATCCGCATTGCCCTCCGTCGTCGCCGTTTCAGGCGCCACCATTGGCTCGGCCCCCGCACCGGCAAAAAACTTCTGGGGCTCGAAAGGCGGAATATCGGCTCCGAGACTGATCGAGTTCAGGGCCAGATTTGTCGCAACCCGCACATATGGCAATGGCTTGATAACTTCCCGATCCCCAACCTTGATGGATGTGGGTACTCGAAATGTCTGACGGGCCGAAATAATATCATTCGCGACAATCAAGCGGTCGCCCTTGAGTGTCCGGCGCTGCTCGACGTCATCACTAGGCCGATTGACCGGGCTGGCAATCTCTGGCCATTCGACAATTTTCATGTCGTGACCTGCTGAGTAATAGAGCACACTGCCGAAAACCAGAGATCCTGCGACCGCCGCAAGTAGTGAGCCGAATATCCAGCCAATATCAACGCGGACAGTTTGTCGATCTTCCGCAGAAAGGGCTTCAGACATGGGTTGCAGATCGTCGACATCGAACACAACGGCACGCTGGTAAGTCCGCTTGCTCCGGCTGGCTTGCCGCCGCTGGGGATCCGTCGAAGATCGCAAAATTGCTCCCATTCGCGATGTCTCCTCATTTGTAAGTCATCGTGGTCGCATCAGAAACGGAGGCGATTGAAAACCGGCACCAGTCACTCCTACGCAAAAACCCGTCTCGTGCCAAGCATCAGTATAAAAGGGGCGAAATTTTGGACAGACGGTCCGCCTTATTGTGGGTGAACCTGCGGTTACACCGCCCTGCCGCAACGCTTCTCAAAAAATTACCTAGTAAAATCAGAGCCTAACATCGCTTTACGACTCTTTTGTAAAAAAGTTGCATATCGGTGTTGACAGGGCCGGACCCTGCCGCCTATAAAGCGTCCATGGACGGCGCCGTTGCCGATTGGTGACGGGCCGGTAAGACGTTTCAAAGACCTGCGGGAATTTGATGAGCCTGACATCTGTCAGGATCAAAACGTTGTTGTCGGATGCTGTTGAATACATCTTTGTGATGTGGCTGTTTGACAATTGAATAGAAAGAAAGAGAAACGCGGACGGCGGTGTCCTTGCGGATCTTCGGGTCAAACCGAAGATCATATGAGAA
>Ga0209358_10001221_pt1 | contig 20848 bp, 49 predicted proteins | sample LauGreFa1BDMLBSN_2_FD_187574 | JGI IMG/M metagenome (GOLD analysis project Ga0209358, IMG submission 187574) | Freshwater lake microbial communities from Lake Michigan, USA - Fa13.BD.MLB.SN (SPAdes) (version 2) | ecosystem: Environmental > Aquatic > Freshwater > Lake | place: Lake Michigan, USA...
CTGATGCCATATTAATCTTTCTTTATAATATATTTACGTCTTAATTGTCTAGGTTTAACCAATGCAAAGATCTCAGCTTCTGTAAGTTCTAAGTCTTTATCAAAACCATGATGTGCAGTTGATGTATATTTAAATCTATCAACTAGAACATAGCGATAGATATAATCTTTATTTTGGAAATGTAAAATAGTTTTTGGTTCGTTGATTTTCTTCATGATTGATAGTGGGGATTTTACTCCCCACTATAAATATCTCTTTTAAATTAAGCTACTACGTAAAAAATAGCGATTTTAAAAGTACCAGTTGATGTACCGCCAGTAGTGATAATGATATCAGTTTCTGCTGTATATTCATAACCAAAACCATCAATAGCATTCAATCTAGTGATTGTTGCTGCAGAGTCAGTTGCAGTTGATGTGATAAATCTATCGTCATCAGTTGCATCACCAACTTTAGCAGTTGTGCTTGTACCCATATCATCAGCTTGAAGGATTACTTCATATACAATCGCACCAGCTGGTAATTTAGCAACATAAATACTTCCTGCTGCTAAAGAACTTGCTTCGTACGTATCGTACTGAACTCGTAAACTTCCACCCCATTTAGATACGTCAACCATATCTTTTGGTGTGTTCTGACTTAATTGGTAATTTACTCCATTAGCCATAGTGTTCTCCTATTAGTTAGTTATTATTCGTCGCAAGCTATTTCTACAACTTTTTCTTCTTCCATACGAGTAGCACCGATGCTCATGCAGTAGTAAACTTGAGTGCTGTAAGATTTATCAGCTCTCTCGTCTATTCTCGCCATTACATCTTTACCGATTGCTAATTTAATAGCATCAGCAGTGAACGCATATGCAAGTCTGTCGTCTGTATTAGTTGCGTCAAATTTTAATCTATTAGAAACAATGAATTTAAATCCTAAGAAAGAATCTAATTGTCCCTGAGCTAGAGCTTTAACAGTGTTAAAGTCGCTAGAAGTTACTTCAGTTTCATTTAATAGATTGCTAATTTGAGTTGGACCACACACGAAGAATCTAGGTAAACTAGGATCAACGTCTGCTAAGTCCAATATTTTTTTAGCTTCTAATAGTTTATCAACAGTCAAACCTGTAGTTTGGTTTGATGCAGAGTATGGCTTTTGTCCAGCTGGTAATGATACAGAAGTAGATCCTGTTTCACCAGTGTACGAAGTACCACCTAAAGCAGAAATGATAACATCATCCATCGCTCTTCCCATAGCAGCAGCCGCAGCTTTTGCATAAGAAGAAGTTGGATCAATTAGCATTCTTACTTTGTCTTGATTGTCTATTAGATCAGCCCACTCATAGTCAGCTAAGCTAACTCGTCTTCTTGAGTGAGGTGTATCAATCTGAGGTGTATCCGCGTGTCTAGAAGTTCTTAGAACAGCAGTAGTTTTACCTACTTGATCAAAGAAAGCATTCTTACCAACAATCGTTTCAACATCCACAGCGCTTCTTAAATACGATCCCATTTGTTGAGATAGCATTTGTACGTTTGAACTGTACTGCTGTACAAAAGCAGTTGTTATTTGATTTGACATATTGTCATCTCCATTGGTTAAGTTTAATTAAAAATAAACGAATGGATTTTCCACAATGTGGATCTATTCTAGAGTTTTACATCTTCGTAGATGTTTGTCTTTTCCAAATGCCAATAGGGTCTAAAAGATTATCCTAATGATTTGCTCTATACATCAGTTAGCTGTTGTCGTAAAGCAAAAACTTCTTGTACAGCTTTATCGTGATTTGGATGAGATTTATTCCAATATGCAGATCCTGGAGCTTGTAATTTAGCTATTTCGCTCTCTATTTCATTAGGAGTTAAATAGTTTGGACCAGATTGAGCTACAAAATTATCTTCTCCTACCATTTCAGCTAATTTAGCAAATGCTTTAACAACTTGTGGATGATCACCTAATTTAACACCACTTTCTAAATTCATGTTAAGAACATCTTCTCCAACATATTCTCTAGCTAATTGAGATGCTTTAGTTATCTTTTGTTCAAAAGCTCTACCAAATTCTTTACGAAGTTGTTGTTCGCTTTCAACACGAGCTGTTTCAGCAGCAGCATCTAAACTTTTTAAGTTTTCTGCCATCATGTCATTATAAAATTTAACAACACCATCTGCTTGTTGTGGTAATAAACCTAATTTATGAGCTTGCTCAGAAAATACTTTTAAAGCGCCTTCATCAATGTTTGTATCTTCAGATATATTATATTTATATTCTTCAGGAGATTTGGGTCTGCCTAACTTATCATAGACTACATTCCAATCTTCCTCAGTTGCATGTTTATTAGGTAGTGGTATTTTTTCTACACCAACTAATTTTTGTGCATGAATATAACTTTTAGCTAAACTATTAATATCTTTAATAGGAGCTAAAGATTTATCTGCTCTGATATCTTCTGCTAGACTAGCTTTCCAGTCTGCAGCAGCTTGTTCAACTACACTTGTAACATTATTATTTACTGGAGAAGTCGCTGGACTTCCAGATGGTTGAACTGCTTGTTCCACCATTCCCTGTTGATCACTCATTATTTCCTCCATTTTTTTTGTTGATCATTGATTTAATAAATAGATAGACAGATCTTTGTCCCTCTAAATATGCGCTCTCATAACTATCTCCTTTAACAAAGGTAGTTACGTTAGCATTACATCTTCGCTCTAGATCTTCAAGAACCTTTTCTCCGTTCTCAGATCCAAAACAAATCTTATAATTTGTGTTTAAATTTTTTATATCTCTATTGTTCATTTATCGCTTTTAGTGCAGGTGCAGCTTTTCCAGCAGCTTCAGCAACTTGCATTTGTTGTTGCATCTCTAATTGCTGTTGTTGCATCTGTTCTCTTTGCAAGCGAATTTGTTGTACTTCAACATCTGATTTCATAACCTTAGCTGGTATACCTAAAATATCTTGTATATATTTTACTAAACCATTTACATCTATGTGATCAAACACAGGAGCAATGTTTTGTAAAGAACCAAATATTTCTACCCCTCTCATAATTGAGGATAACTCTGAAGTCTTTTGAGCTTTAGCTAATGGAGATACATATTCTATTTCAATATCTTGATCTCCTAAAAATTCAGGTGGTTCTGGGAATTTTTTATTTCTTAATAAAATATTAAAAGCTCTAGTGATTAATGGTTGTAATAATTCAGATTGTAATCTGCCAAGCACTGGACCCAATAATCTCATTTTTTCTTCTGTTCGTTGTAATACTTCTGTTGCAGTCATTTGTGGACCAGATTGCATCATTAATTGATCAACGAAAAAATTTTCTCTAATTGCTTTACGTCTTTGTTCTTCCATATTTAAACCCAATGGATTGTTTGCAGCAATATTCATTGGTTCAATTTTATCTCTAGTTCCAGCTCTGTAGTAATTCAATCCTCCAGGTATGGTTCTTATCGGTAAAAGAAAACCATCATCAGGTACAAGCAGTGGAGGATCTATTTGTTTTTGCGCAGCTCTAATTGTTGTTTTAGACATTGTATTTAACATCTTAACATCTGCTAAAGCATTCATCGCAGGCGATCTTCCATAAATTTCATTAGATGCTTTTAAATAACGTGGCACTACATAAGGAAACTCTTCGTAACCGCCTTCTTTTAAAATTGCTCCACTATCTGGATCTACATAAACTGAATAGTAAAGTTTACCTTTATTTCCTTTTGCAATTCCAAATTCTTCATTTGGCATTACTAAATGTAATATTGGAACTTCTTCATGTGGATATGATTTAGCTTTGTCTTTTAAATTTTTTGGTAAGTTTGCTTCACCGAATTTTAACATTACTGTTCTGGCAGGTAGATAGAATTTTCTAAGCATACTATCCACCATGCCTCTTTCATCTTCGGTAATAAAAATTTCTGCAATATAAATAGTTCTAAATCTTAGATCATCATTAATATCTTCTTCAATTAACATGGCTGCTGTACCAAAAGAAATTAAATCGTGGTATAATTCAAATATTTCTTGTTGAAAATTTGATGATGCAAAAACTTTGTACATAACATCTGTACAAGATTCTAACCATTCTTTTGCTTCATCATCTTTATCAAGTTGATTATTTCTATATTTTAAATAAAAAAATGGTGTTGCAATATTAGTTAGCATTCCATGTAATGATGCTGACAATAATTCTAATGCATGAATTGCTGTACCATCAAAAATTAGTTCGTGTCTTTTGTCTCCCTTAGATCTTTTTTTTGTAATGTCTGCTTTTCGCGGCATCATATAATCCGCAACTTCTTGCCAATGTTCTTCCCAAGTTTGACGTTGAGTGTTTAAACTTTGGTATCTATCTAATACCAGTTTTGCTTTTGGGTTAATTGCCATATTATGCGCCTAATAAAGTTTTAGTTGAAAGAGTAGTCTGATCACTTACACCAGATGGAGACGTAAGTATAGTCATAGATCTACCTCTTCTTTTTGCTTTAATTAATCTTGTTGCTTCTCCTTGATCAACTTCTGCAGCTGTTGGTGAAGCTAATGGTTGTGGTTTTGGAGCTTCAACTTGTGGCGCAACTGGTTTAACAGCTCCAGCTCCGACAAGCATTTGTATTCCTTTTCCAAAAACTCCTCCTGATCCACCACCCATATTAACTTCCTAATAATGTTTTTTTTGAAGTAATAGCTTCATCTGTTATTCCAGATGATGAACTAAGCACAGTTGATGCTCTTCCTCTTTTTTTTGCTTTGATTAATCTTTTGCTTTCTGAACCTTCTACAGTTTCTGTTTTTGTTTCTTCAGAAGGTTTTTCTAAACTTTTTTTATATTCTGCTGCACCTTCTTTCATTCCTGATGTTGCTCCTCGTATCATTCCTTTTAATGGTGCCATAACTCCACCCATATTATTCTCCTAATAAAGTTTTTTTCTGTAAAGTTTCTGCTTCTGTTAATCCTTCTGGACCAGTTAAGATTGTAGATGATCTACCTTTACGTTTACGTTTTATCTCAGCTTGCTCTGCTGCAACTTTTGCTTTTCTTTCTTCATCATCAAAAGCAGGCGGCGGCGTTGGCGGCGGCGGAGGTGGTGGTGGTGCAGGAGCTTTAGGCATTAAAAATCCCATGACTATTCTCCTAAAAATTTTGTTAAGTTTTGTAACATGCTAAACCCATATTATATTATTTGTCATTGGTAAATACTTATTTAGAAAAGATCTTATACTCAGAATCTGTAGCTCTAGGCATAGATGTGTTTTTAGTTAGTACATCATTTACCGATAATGCTAAATATCTAAAAGCATCTGCGGCATGAGATGACCAGGCATGAACTGGCTTACTATGAAATATCTTCATCTTTTCGTTATATTTTCTATGATAGTGTCTTAATGCATCAACTAAATGTTTACAATTATCCATATCAATCCAGCATCTAGGTAAGATCATTTTAGCTGAGTGGATCCCATCTTCCAGCGGTAGTTTCGGCAAAATTTTAAAATTAATACCTAGCTGGTAAGCAACATCTCTTCTAGTCTTGCCAGAGGAAAATTCAGTAACTTCTATATCATGCGGAGCATAATGCGTTTTATAAAAGTAATCTTTCTTGCTAACAATATCGCAATAATGCGGTAAACCTTCTTTGTTATTTTCATAGTAATCTATTATATGGATTGCAGCGCCAACTTGTTGATAAAATATTATAGCTGTAGAATCTCCAACTCCAATATCCCATGCGGTATTAACTGGAAACGCAGGATTGTAAGGAACTCTAGTTAATTGTTTTTTATCTTCCAAATCTTTAATAATAGATCCGAAAATAGATCCTGATATATTTGCTATCCAGGAGCATTCAAATTCTTGTTGATATTTTTCTTCACCCATCTGCTCCCTTGCAGCTTTTAATTCTGCTTCATCAACTATCTTTGTTTTGGATGCAGGAGCTGTATAAGCAAACCAATCGTCATGGGTTAATGCATATTGATATAATTCATAAAACTGGTTTGACATTCCAGCAGGTGTTCCAATAAAAACGCACCATCCTTTTCTGTCGGATAGGCAGGGTCTTAAAACTTCGTTCCAAAGTGTTGGATCTATTTGCGCCATCTCATCGCAACAAGCTCCATCTAAAAATATACCCCTAATGCTATCAGGTGTTTCAGAAGATAGAAGGGTTATTCTGGCGCCATTGGGTAGATCGCAACGTAATTCTGTTTCGTGAAATTTAGCTCCTGGTATTACTCCTGCGTATTGTTTTAAATAATCCCAAGCAATGTTTTTCGCCTGGCGATATGTTGGAGCGATATAGGCATATCTAGGATTCTTTTTTGTGTTTAGCATTGCCTCAATAAGCAAATGATTAATTAACATCACCGACTTGCCGAACCTTCTATGACAAGCAAGAACAGAAAATCTATGCTGCCTTAACTTCTCATGTAGCTCTTCTTGCTGGGGTCTAGGATCGTAAGGTATATCAACAATCATTAGTGTATCTTTGGCATGTCAGAAATATCATCTATTTTATGATAATCAATTCCAATCTTTTTTAAAATCTTATTTGCGAATTTATCCATGTGTTCGTTATCTTCAAAACCATTAAAATGGATAACCAAAGAATTGGTATCTTCATTTACAAATAACAATGCGGTAATTAATGCATCTTCATCTTTAGGCATAATGAGCGTGTGGCTGTGTGTGTGAAATTCCCAATATAGATATAAATAATTTTGGCGCCTGGCGGCTCGGGTATACCCCCTCAAATGTTCTTGGTTTGTTCGCCAAAATCCTATTAATACAACCTATGCTGCATTTCCGATAATTAAACGTTATCGGAACTGAACTCCATAACGCGCGCGCAAGACTGTGTGTCAATGTATACATTAACCAACTATTCAACATCTTGAGCATCAACATTAATTGTTTTCTTTACCTGTCCACCCCAACGAATAGTGATTGTGTTATCCTGTTTAATCTCTTGCTTAGACTTCTCACCAAAGATATCCGATATCAATTTACTAACCATCCAACGTACGTGAGTTAACTTCTCTCGCCAATACATCATCTCCTGATTACTTTTAGGATTAGCTAATTCTTCGTTAATCTCATCAAGCAATGTAAACGCTCCAATCCTTCGCGCTTTCATTACAGTGTTATAAATCTTATCATCCTCGCGCATCCACTTGTAAACAGTAGACAAACTTGGCATTGATTTATCTTTGCAAATTTTTGTTAAAGGTATTCCCTTCTCTAGCTCAGTAGAGATTTTATCAAGTGTTATTAACTGTTGAGATTTCTTCTCCTGGATCTCGCTGCTTAATGTATTTTGCTCTGAGTTCATCTTCAGTTAAATGTTTTAAAAACTTTAAGTTACGTAATGCTTTGAGTTTACCTTCAATCGTCTTAGCATTCCAATCACTCATTCCTCCATGATTTTTACATCTATAAAAACCAGATTTCATTAGATAACCCTTTGCCTTGCAACGTACAGTGTATTTGCTACCTCTCGTCATGCTATCGCACTGTATCTTGTGTAAAGGTTTTCCAACCATATCTTGTGGTTTATCTAAGCGAATATACAACCTATTGCAACACATAAGTTATAAACACTAATCAGGTATTGGTTCTTGTTTTTTAAAGCGATGAATCTTAAATCTTTTGCCACTAACCTTTTCTTCAACGCATACAAATTCACCTTCAATTCCAATGGCTTTAAATCTAACTGAGTATTTGTCATCCAAATGGATGGGGGATCTAAGGTTTAACTGTATTGGGTTTTTACTAAAATTTTTATAATTCCTATTATAGTTATATATATCTAGTTTATTATTATGCCTGTGAGGCACATCTGAGTGTTCTGTGAGGCATATCTTGTTTTGAAGCGGTAAAGTATACGATTGCGTTGATCTAAGTCTATGCACAATTATAACCTTTAGTCTAGCAAGCTCCGCAATAGATCGCCTAACACTAGAATACGATAAACCTGTTAATGAACTAATAGTTTTCATCTTAGGGAAGCATTTTTTCGTCTTTTCATTCCAGAAAGTAACTAGCGCATAATAAACTAGCTTAGATTGTGGGGATAACTTATCATGCCTCATAATCACTGGATCTAATTTGTGATACAAGCTCATTTGTAGACTAACCTGTTTCCTTAATACAGAACTTCTTGTGATTAACATGGTATTCAGTCATTGTCTTGATCCAATCATCAAGTGTTAATTGGAACATCTGAGATTTGAATGGTGCTATTTTCTGTACCCTAAAACCACTCATAACACCCTTAATTTCATCGTATTGATAAAATACCAGATAAGCATCCAACTTAGCTCTCTCAGCTAACCTGCGTGTTGTAGTAGAAGTTTTGTATGCTTGGTTTTTATCGTAACAAGTCTCGGCAAGAAATAAAGGTTCATAACACTTCCTGCATATTTCAACCTGATCTAAATCAATCATACCTAAATTATCATCAGCATAACGATGCCAATTTGAATATTTATCGCCTTCATTATAGTAATTATCTCTTGCCATTATTTATTTTTTATTAATTTGCTAATTTCTAGTTGATTTGCATTCAGTTCTTCTGTTAAAATCGTTACCCTTTTTTCTAATTCATCAATCACTAATCGCTGTCTTTCAATACAACTACTTTGCTTTAGTATAATTGCTTCTAGATCATTGGGTCCACGTTCCATTATGCTATGCTGCAAGTATAGGCAAAAACTTCTTTGCTTTTATAAAATGTACCCATCTGGGTATGTTTTTTGCCTTTTACTTTTCCTGAGTATGTTAATTTTTTAAATGCGTAATCACAAAAATGAGGATCATATTTATGCACTTTGTATTCATAATTGTGTATGTAACCATTCATCATTATAATTGTTAAAATAATTTTCATTTAACCTTTTCAACACTGATAATTACTGAGTTTGGAATAATATTAGTATTAGCAATCTCAACATTATTCTCATCATCATTATCAACACTGTAATCAGCAAATGTTATTGTGTCTGTTTTAGTTTTCTTTAAAATATGACAAAGACTTTTAACTACAGCTGTTTTTTGATTAGTGGCATCGTCAATAGTCTGCCAGGAGCTGTCTGAAACAATGTCTTTCCAGGTAACTATGTAATGCGTAAAATCTATTGTAGAATTTTTATATTTTTTAGATTTCTCTTTTCGCTTACCCATAAAAATCCTGCGGTTTAACTTTATTACCTGTTTTGTTTTGTATATTAATAATATTTGAGCTGCGTGGTATTCTCTCACCTAAACACCATTTACGAACTGTGGCTGTTGGATTATTGCCTTTGATTTCTAATAGCTTTGCTAATCCACTATAACTAAGGTTATTTTTGTTTTTAAAATCTAATAACTTCATAGCTGTATACATATAGCCAAAAAAACTATATATTCAACTGAATAACTTATGAACAATGTCAATAACTATTCTATTGTTATTTGTTCTATATTAATTCATAAGCTGTATTGAACGATATGGAAACATTATCAAACTATTTACCAGATAAAGTTTTATCTGATTATTTTGCTGCTAAAAAAAATAAAGAACTATTACCGATCTGGTCCCAAAAATATAACATAGATCATATGTCGCCATCACAACTAAATCAAAAAGATGGGGTATGGAGTTTTAAATATTTATTTTGTGATGAAAGAGATCGCAGAGATTTTGAAATAAATTCTAAAATGCAAGCAGGTAATGCAGTAGGTAAAGCAGGAATATTATTACATGGAGATGTTGAGTGGGTAGGAGATAAACATGTTATTCATAAACCTTATCCGAAAATTGATGATGTTGTATTTGATAAAATATATGAACAAGCAATATCATACTACATGGAATATAAACCTGTAGATGATTTAGATCGTCAACAATTTCAAAACAATAAAGAAAATTTAATTGAAACAATTAAAACATTTTTTAAAGCATTTAATGAAATAGGTTTAAAAAAACCAGTTCATTGTGAAAGAACTATTGCTGTAAAATTAAAAAATTGTGTACTGCCAGTTATCGGCAGAATAGATTTTGAAGATGATAATTCATTCATTGAGCTTAAGACGAAATGGGGAAGGAAAGCTCCTAAACCTAAAAAAGATGGAACAACTTCTTTTTATAATGTTAAAATAAATGACAATCCTGATCCTGCTCACTTATTACAAGTTGCCATCTACTGGCTAGCAACGAAAAAAAAACCTCATTTGTTATACATCACAAAAGAAGATTATAAAATATTTACTCCAGAAAATTGTGAAGAGCTGCAACCAGAAAAATTAAATAATTATATTACACAAGCGCAAATCGTTGCTTACAGAAGAGAAAGATTAATGGCTAGACACAATGGTGAGCATAGTTACTTTACAGATCTGGACCCAGACTTTGATCATCCTTATGCCTGGAACATTGGATCTCAATATAAAAATAAAGCAATGCAATTATGGGGTTTTACTAAATGAAAAGAACTATTGAAATGATCGTTGTTAATCCAACGTGTGAAATTAAGAAATTTAAAAGCAGACAGTTCGTTAATAAAATAAAAATTAACACTATAGTTGGTTTTATTTTGTTCTCCCTTTTATGTCTGATTTTAAATAACCTGGAGAGTGTGCAAGCCATTCTCCAGGCATTAACAATAAAGGTAATAAAATGACAAATAAAGAAATGTTTAAAGACGTAGATAAAAAATCTTCATTAGCTGTACGCATGTATAACGTAATGAAGAATGCTAAGTCTGTAACAAAAGAAACAGCTCGCGGTGGTGTTCCTTACAAAATTGTAACACACAATGAAGTAAATAACACTATTAAAGCTGAGATGATTAAGCAGGGAATAATTGCTATTCCTTCTGTCTCTAATCATACAAGAGAAGGTAACTTTACAATGGTGTCTATAGACATGAAATTTATGAATATAGATAATCCAGAAGATTGTTACATAGCGCAGGGATTTGTTGGATATGGAGTTGATCCATCAGATAAAGGAATAGGTAAAGCAATTAGTTATGCAACTAAGTATGCTTTGCTAAAAACTTTTATGCTTGAAATAGGTGATGATGAAGAGAGTGAACTTCACAATCTAAAACCAGAACCAGTTTCAAAGTTTACACAAAGCTCTGCAAGAAACAACATAATCAACCAAACCAAAATAGGAGGTTTTAATGGCTGATGCTAAAAACAGTGGAGGGATATTCTTTACAGATCCTTCTACTAAAGAAAAAGAAACAGACTTTGATTTCACAGGTACTGCAATTTTATCTGGTTACAGATTAGTTGCTGATGCTGGTGCATCATCAAAGTTGTATATAGGTGGTTATAAAAAAATAGTTGGCGCAGGAAAGTCTATGCCTGAAGGCACTGAGTTCTTGTCTATCTATTCTGTTAAACCAGCTAAAGATGGAGCTGCCGCAGCTAAACCTGCAGGTGGTTACCAAAAGCAAACCTACAGGAGATAAAGATGAAATATAGCTTAACCAAAAAACAAAAAAAGATTTTTGATTTTGTGAAGAGCTATATTCAGAAAAATAAGGAAGCTCCCTCGTATGAAAAAATCATGCGAGGGGTGAACCTTAAATCTAAAAATTCTGTATATAATTATGTTCACCAATTAAAGGATAGAGGATGGATTACAACGAAAATAGGCAAATGCAAGAGCATGACACTGATAAAATAAGTTTATCAGATATAACCAAAGATCCAATTACACAAAAAGTTTTGGATAAAATTATTTCAAGATCAATTATTGGAATGAAAAGATTTGGAGTTACGATGCACGACAATCCAAAAGATGTAGATCAATGGTTACTTGAAGCGCAAGAAGAAGCAATAGATTTAATAAACTATTTAGAGATTGCGATTGAGAGATATAGGAAGTTAAAACAAAAACTTCACGCGCTTATGCAAGACAATGGATAAGTATAAAAAAATTATTTATGGCGAGTGTATGTTTCGCATTGAAGAAGAATTTGAAACTTTAGAAGATGCTAAAAATTCATCACCAACAAATAAAGCAGTTTATAAAGTTGATAATATAAAAGTTGTAAGAACTTTAATTAAAATAAAAGATTCAGAATAAGTTATTGATTTATCTACATTATTTCTTTGTGTATATATCTAGACATTTTGGCTAGACACTGTCATATATTAGGTATGACAAACAAACTAACCAACAACAGGAGGCAGCATGAACAATACTGAAAAGTTTAAATGCACTGGAGCTATAGAAGCAGGTTATTCTGTAAAGGTGCAAGTAAGCAGAACTGGAGCAACTAAAGAAGAAGCATTAAAAAATCTTTTAGCTGTGTTCCCAAAAGCAGAACCAGTTTTCCCTTCAAAAGATTTTCACTATTCGGAGGTGGCATGATCATTAGTAAAACTCAATTAGATTTAATTAGAAGATCATCAGATGAAATTCTATTAAATAAATATGATTATTATAACAGCATGCCTGTTAGAACTTTAACAGCTCTTCTTAATCTTAAAGCAATCAAACAAGAATTAGATAGAAGAAGTCTTTTAGATTTTAAGATTAACGAAGATCAATATGAAATGGAGGTAGCATCACTATGAATAAACTTATTAAAGATAAATACGTACTTGCTCAATCATTCTTACAAAAATCATTAGATGAACAAGATCCAAAATTATCAGACTTTTACTACACTCAATATGTTGAGATGTTATTTAAAGCTGATGATGATGAACTAAAACAGAAAGAGGTAACTCAATGAAAATAATTAGATGTCCAGACTGTAATAGCGCTAGAGTACAATACTTAGCAATCCAAAGAAATCTTGCTTATTTACAAAGCGAGCTAACTCAGGAATGGTATACTCCAAACATTACAACTCAGGATATCCAGGCAGATCCCAATCCAACTTTTAGATGTATTAAGTGCGATAATGAATGGATAGGCATTAATGATTGAAACATTTCAAAATTTATTTTGGTATGAATTAATTTTAATTTTAATTTTAGTATTAATATATTTTAACAACAGGAGATAATATGCTTACATACATAGTTACATTAATGCAGATTCTTATACTAATAGCAGCAGGATCATTAGTTTATGATGTTGCTAATTTTTTATTTCAATTTGATCAAGGAGATATCAATGAGTGAATTTACTAAAGCAGCTATTATAAGATTAAAAACTTCCATTAAAGGAAGAACCAAAACAATTAACAATAAAGAATACAGAGAAGGTTTTATTACTGGGTCCAGACTTGTTTGGGATTTTATGCATAGAGAAGTCTCTAAATATAAAGCTAAATATTATGCTGTTATTTCTAAAAAGAAATTATATGCAATTAAAGAACCAACTAAAAAAAATAATATAGTTAGTATATTTCCTGAGGTTAATCATATCCTGGAAAAAGTTTGTAAAAGATTTGATGTGTCATTAGACGAGATTAAGTCTCCAAGTAGATTACAGAAATTTGTATATGCAAGAACTATAGCTATTAATATAATGCTTGAGAGAGCTAGCATGAATTATACAATCGTTGGCAATGTTCTTGGCAAGAGAAATCATACAACGATTATGTATCACCATAACCAGAAAAATTTAAAGATAGGTTATTGGAAACCACAGAATGAAATCTGGAATATTTACGAGGAACTAAATAAAGAACTATAAAATAGTTTTTTTCTTTTTAGGAAAACCAGCTTTCATATTTCTATATGCTTCAGGAGATATCGTTGAATCTTTTTTTGATCTAGATATTCCTGCTTTCCTGCGTTTATTTATGTTATAATATAAACCTTTGTTTTCCATTATAGTATAGTCTTTTTCTTTTTCTTAACACCAGTGATAGTTCCTTTATTTTCTGATGCATAAAAAACTTCTTTAGCTTTAGCTCCATATTGTTTTTTCATGGCAGCCATAATCTTTTTACCTTTTTCATTTAGTGGCATAATATCTTTCTTCTTTTCTTTGTTCGGCAGCTCTTCGTCTTAGGTTATCCTGGTGGTATCTATCAAAGCAATCACCATCTCCTGCATGACAAAATCGCAAACCTTCTGCATTAATAACCCAACCACCCATATTTGACAACAATTCTTTGTTGCAAATAAAGCAGAAACCACAACGAAATACTGAGTTCTTTTTTTTTCTCACGACTTCTTATGTCTCGCAGCGAAAGCTCTGGCAGATTCTTTATTTCTAAACCCCCATGCTTTTAGCGCTAAAGCCAGTCTAGTGGGTCTATTTTTGCTATCCTTCATGGGTCCAGCCATACCGCCAAATCGTGCGGCAAAAGAGATCCTACGAGGGTTTAAACCACCTTTAACTGGAGCTTTAAGGTTAGATCCTTCTGTTCTTTTAAAGTAAGCTCTACCTGCGGCTGTTAATCCACCTTTTGGATTCTTATGTTCTTTTCTCATAACACTTACATTTATTTAATAACAGGCAACCATACATTGTTTTAAATATACAGTACATAATAATTATACTCTACCTTGTCCCACGTAGGGTTTATAAGTCTTATGCTTATTAACTCTTTTGGTATGCCTACCTTTTCTTTTCTTAGGTGGTTTTCTTATATGTTTGTTTTCTAGATTTTTTCTTGCCATTATAGTCTTTGTTGATTGCTTTCTTTTTATACTTCATTGCAAATGCTGTTTGTATTTGATTACTCATCTTTATTAATTGCAGATTTATTAGCTAGTGTTCTTGCAATACTTTCTCCTGATCTGCCAACAACATAACCACCCAAACCTATTTGTAACAATGTCCAGACATCTCCTGGAAGTTCAAATGTTATTACAGATCCAAGAACTATTTTTATTATGGGTCCCAATATATAATTCCATACAAGAATAAATATAAGAACATACATCAGCAGGGGTCTCCAGGATGAAACAAACCAATTAGATTTAGCTTCAGCTTCTACAATAGATGCAGCTGCTTTTAATTCTTCTGTAGATGATTTAAGTAATTGTTGATTTAATTGAAACTTTAATTTTTCAGCAAGATCTTTATCAGGTATTGCTTTATCAATAGTTGAAAAAAGCATCTTAGCAAGTGGCGCAACGATTTGTAAAGCAGGTAACATTATACAATCTCCATTGTTGAATAAACAGTCTTACCATCTATTCGCATTGCTTTCAAATATTCTCTTCTATTATTATTAACATTGTAAGAACAATGAACCCACCCTGAGTTATCTTCAGCAGGGTTCCAGAACTCAAGTATTAACTGATCAAATTCTAATGTTTTATAGATCCAGTTAGCTAATTGTAAATTTGGAATACCTTCTATTTCAAAGTCTGCTGCTTTACCTTCTGTATGTTGAGACTTAATAGTTGAACCAACAGCTAGGCATAGCTCAGGTGATCTATAACCAGAAGTAATTTTAATTGGCATTTGAAATGCATCTCTTATTGGCTGCAATACATGATCGCATAATAATTGTAGATTTTTAATATGCTCAACTTTAGGAATATTAATTATCTTTTTTTCTTCTGCAGTTTTAGAATAGGTTAATTCTTCTAATGTAAAATTATTGGATAGTTTCATTTGATTGTTATTCTTCCATCTTTATTAACATAAACTATTTTAACATCTAAATGTTTTTGTCTTTTGTTTGGCGCTCTATTAATACGATCTTTATTTTTGTTTCCATACTTTGTGTCTGACAATCTAAAAGATTCTGTCTTAACATCATAGTTATTATATTCTTTTGTTTTGATATTATAAGTTACGATATCTACTGGACCCACACCGCATAATGGTATGAACACTAATAGATCAGGATCTTTGGCAAAGTAAGATTGCGCTATCGTTTCACTAAGCACACCTTTGTTGCTTGTTTTCATTATCTAAATGTTTTTAGCAAGCCAACTATTGCGCCGACGATACCGCCGACTATTATTAAGAAAGCAATAACACCCTTACCTTTATTCATATCGGTACGCAGATCCTTAACATCAGATCTTAACTCATCTATTGTTTTAATGAGCTGTGCCATTCTCTCAGCGCATAACTTCTCATGTGCTGATAAACGAACTGACGTAGTAGATATCTTGTGTTTTGATTTCATCGCAACACAATAGCTAGTGGTATTAAAAAGTCAATCCCAGATTGTAGTATAAATAAGGGTGGATTTTAACCCACCCCTATTATAAGGATTAATTATTCTTCATCCTCATCTTCGTCATCTAGATCAAAATCTTCATCTTCATCTAGTTCATCCTCGTATGCTACATGAGCATCATCAGGATTTATTTTCAGCTCCAAATCATCAAGAAGATCTTTAATCTCATAGATAATATCTTCTGCTGATTTTTGTTTTTTTGCCATGCTAACTCCTATAGTTGGTTTGGCAAATGCGGAATAGAATTAATTGAATAATAAGTAAATAAAATTATTTTTTATAACTTATTGTTTTGTAATTATTATTTATTTATTTTTATATATTTTTTCTACTGTTTCTAAATAATTATTCCAGAAAGACTTAACGTCTGCTGCATAATCATTAAAGAATTTATTCCAGTAGTTTTTAATGTCTGTATAATTAAGCATTAAGAAACTCCAATTCATGTTCGTTATAAGGTATCATGCGAGCTATATAGTGCATGATATTATAATTACAAGTATTAGAATTTAGATTTAATGGATTCTATTAAATCATTTACTACATGCTCATACTTCCAGCCAATGTAGATACCAATGATTAAACCTATGATTAATGTTATCATATTATCTCCTATTTAGTTGATCCATAAACTTACCATAATACTCTGTACTACCCAAATGATTTATAGGAGTAGATAAGTCAGTCCAGATCTCAAAGCCACACTCTTCAGCTAATCTACAGAAGTAATAGTCTTCAGATAAGAATCTGTTTACTCCATCTTTTTCTTTATATATTCCAACTGGAAAGAAATCGTAAGCATTGTCTGATCCTTCTATTCCTGTTCTTAGATCTGGTTTATATTTAAGCTGAGGATTCTTATCCATGATTGTAGTAAAGACTTCACGTTTAATCATCATAAAACCTGTGGCACTTTCCTTTACTCTTGCAAAGCCATCTCTAAATTCTGTGTTAGGATATAGATTAACATTGAATTGCAAAAGATAATCACGCATTAGTTTCTCATCTATGTTTGTATTCTTCTTGATACGATCTAGTAATTGCTGCCAATAGAAACCTTTGACAGGATAGGTGCAGGTTACAACTTCTTTATTAAAGTCTATTATTCTTTTTAGATTATCAATGGTAAAACCTATGTCAGCATCAATGAATAATAAATGAGTACCATTAAATTCTTTATTATCCAGGAACTTAGTTACAAACTTATTTCTAGCACGATTGATTAAGGATTCAGTTGGTAAGGTTTCAACTCTAATATTATGTCCCTGATCGTTTAACCAACGTAATGTATTTAATATAGAATGGAATGTTAAGTTACTAACGTTACCACCATAACAAGGTATTGCTATTAAAATGTTCATCGTTGTATGAACAGTTTTATATTATGGCTTAATTGGAAATACTATTGAATTAACTTGTTCAACTGTGGATAAACCTTCAGTTAAATCTCTTAGTTGCTGGCGGTACGCCTTCATTGGTTCTGATAATGTATTGTCAACCAATGCTTGATAATCTGTTTGTGCAAGCAAAGCATTACGTTTAGCTCTAAGTGAAGCTAATGATCTATCAAATGCTCCATTGTTCCAAGCAATTTCTTCTGCCTGACGTTGAGCTATTTCCTCAGCACTAAGGGGAATTTGTATTCCATCTACTAGTTTATGTTCTGCCATATTATCTCCTATTTATTATTGTTAATTGAATTAGTCAAGTTATACGATGCTACTTTAGTTTCATTGGATAAATTCATTTATACAATGCCATACATTAAAATAGTACCATCCATATTGCCACTATTCATTTTAAAATCAATAGCATTTATAGCACTTGTTGTGTTAAAATATCCAGCATTAAAGTTATTTTCAGAAAAATTACTTGCTTCATAAATTTGTTTTGTTGAAATAAAATGTTTAACATAAGTTGTGGAAGCAGGATTAAATAAAGATAAAGTACCACAAGAATTTTCATCTGCACCATTTCCTAAACCACCAGTTAATAATTGATAACCTGTTCCTTGAGCTTGGTCAAATCCAGTTACATAAACTAATGCAGTGCCAGTATCGGCTTCATCATGATATGATCTAAATGTTGTTGTTGTCATTGTAGTTGCATAAGAACTTCCACCATTTGTAGAACCCTGAAAAGATAATTGTGCATTATCTGTTCTTGGGTGTATATCAATAAACCAAAACTGATACTCTTTATAAGTAGAATCAATACCAGTAGTAAAAGAAATAGAAGCTGAGTTACTAGCTGTCTGCGAACTTAATAAAACCATGTTACCAGTAGCCACTGCAGCATTGTAAGCTGTTACATTGGCAATAGAATTGTTAGTCAATGAAGCTGGTAATAGAATACCACTTGTAGTTATATTGTTTGCGAATGATCTTGTAATAGTTCCCATTATGATTTTTTCACTCCGTATAGTTTAATAATTCCATCATCTATATTACCAGACGACATCTTAAATTGAATAGCATTAATTGCTGAAGTCGTATTAAAATATCCAGCAATATAATAATTAAAAGTATATGGTGTGTCATGGTAAGACATATAATTAAATTTTGCTATAAAATGTTTAACATAAGTAGTGGAAGAAGGATTAAATATAGTTAATTCTCCAACATTACCACTATCGTTTTGTGTTCCAGCATTACCATATAAATATTGAAAAGATGTAGATTGTGCTAAATCTCCACCAGTATCATAAGACAATGTGGTAGCTGAACCATCTTCTCTATGATAAGTATAAAAAGCAGTTGAGGTTATTGTAACTCCATAATTACTTCCACCATCTGTTGAACCTTGAAATGTAAAATTAGCTTGTGCTGAATTGTGTAAATTAATAAACTTAAATGTATATTCATCATAAGTAGAATTTAATCCAGTAGTAAAAGATATTGTCGCAGATGCACTAGCTGTTTGTGTAGATAATAATATTAATGTTCCACCACTAGCATTAGCAAAAGAAGTTACAGCACTTACTGAAGAATTTGTAATTCCAGCAGGAAGTATAACTCCACCAGTTGTAATGTTGTTTGATAAACCTCTAGTAATTGTTCCCATTATTTAATTCCGTATAAGTATATTGTTCCGTCAAAGTTACCACTTTCAAATTTAAACTGTAGTGCATTAACAGCAGATGTAGTATTTCCATATCCAGCTACTAAAAAATTAAAAACAAAATTTGAACCAGTTGTATTACTTATAAAATGTTTAACATATGTTGTTGAAGATGGATTAAATAATATTAATGAACCAGAAATTGAATCACTAGCACCAGTATCTGAATAACCAATATCTTGGAATGCTGTTGATTGTGCTAAATCTCTACCACTATCATAGTCTGCACCATAAGATGTATCTGCTTGATTATGATATGCTCTAGCAAATGTAGTTGTTTTAGTTACGTTGTAATTAGAACCGCCATCTGTACTAAAATTAAATTCAAAAATATTTCCTGTTCTAGGATGTATTGAACTAAACACAAACTTATATGCTTTATAAGTTGAGTCTAATCCAGTTGTAAAACTAATTGAAGCTGAGTTATTTGCAGTTTGAGAAGATATAAATGTAATTCCATCACTAGCATTTGCAAGTACAGTTATTCCAGTAACAGAAGAATTGGCAATAGCAGATGAAGTAAATACTCCACTTGTTGTAATATTGTTTGCTATGTTCCTAGCTATTGCTCCCATAATTATGATAACCTACAAGTTAGTTTCATTAGCTTAATCTCAAATATCGTACTGTAATTTCTGCTAGATTTGCTGGTGCAGTAGCAAATGTTAAAGTTGTACCTGATATTGTATAGTCATCAGTTGGAACTAAAGTTAATCCATTAACCACAACTAAAATATCTGCGACAGCTCTACCAGCATCTATTGTAATTGTTGTAGCTGAACCATTACCTGTAAAGTTAGCTGAAGAATAAGCACCACCAAGTGGTAAATATCTATAAGTAATCTCAGCAGATGAAGCTGGAGCTGTTGTGAATGTTAATGTAGTTCCTGATATTGTATAATCTGTTGTAGGTGTTAATTGGAATCCATTTACAAATACCAATACATCTTCAACTGTTCTACCAGATGAAATTGTAAAAGCTGTTGTAGATCCATTGCCTGTGGCAGTACCTGATGTGTATGTGTAAATAAATGTGGGATCTTTTCCAATGTATGGCATTAAACTATTTCATCCCAAGTTAAATTATTTTCGTTCCATTTATATATTTTATCATCTTGTGGTTTAGCAACTGGTGATTCCCAACGACAAGTATCTTCATTTAATACCCAAGAGTTAAAAGGTTTAGGTGGAATAAAAGCATCTCTATCTTCATCATAAGTATAACCTATTCCTGCATGATTTTTTCTTAAAGGTGTTCCACCAAAGTCATGTAATCCACCATGAGTATTATATGATGTTTGTTTCCATACAGGATAACCTGTAAGTTTAGTTAAAAAATCTATACCGATTACTTCTTGTTCTACTCCATTACTGTCATGTAGAACTTCATTAACTACTGAAAGAACTTCAATTACTTTTCCGTTTAATCCTATTTTTGCAAAACTAGCCATTATGCTGTGTAACTCCCCGAACCATTAAATTTTAAAATTGTATTACTACCAGAAGTAGTAACTGTTGGAGAACCTGTTGTAGTTCCTGAATATCTAGTTGTAAGCATACTCAATATAACAACTCCTTTTCCTCCGCTAGCACCATCTCCACCAGAAGAACCAGAATCTCCACCTCCACCTCCTCCACCTAAAT
>Ga0209358_10001222_pt1 | contig 20847 bp, 21 predicted proteins | sample LauGreFa1BDMLBSN_2_FD_187574 | JGI IMG/M metagenome (GOLD analysis project Ga0209358, IMG submission 187574) | Freshwater lake microbial communities from Lake Michigan, USA - Fa13.BD.MLB.SN (SPAdes) (version 2) | ecosystem: Environmental > Aquatic > Freshwater > Lake | place: Lake Michigan, USA...
TTGGATGATTGAGAAAAGATGATGACAATTCCTTTACGAGCAATTGCACCTTTTCCAAGTCAAATGGAGCAAATTCCTCGGCATCTTGAAATATCGAAGGACCTTGTGGTATGAAATCATGTGTGGTGTCAGTACGCAATCTATTTTTGATTGCCGCTTCTTTTTTCGCATGCAATTCCGAGGATTGTTTATAGCATGCATCCGTGGCAAGCCATAATTCACGGCGAAGCGATGCATAGTCCAATTCAATCGGAATGCGTCTATTTCTGAATGACTCCTCATCATCACCACTTCCGAAGAAGCCCAAGCTCACATCAAAAAAATTGGTATTGTCGAATTTAGGATTACCCACTCGGATACCAACTGTCAAAACAGCCGACATTCCTTTTCTTGTATTGATGATGCCACCAAGAGATGCCTTTGCAGATTCACTATTCCGCATTGTGAGCATATACTCCACATAATAGGGCTTCTGCAATGATTCAACTTGTAATTCAGACAATGCCCTTTTGGCTTCATCACGCATTGCACGCATCAAATCCTCATGGGGTTTTGCATGCAATCCTATGATGGAAGCGAAGAATAGGATGAGAATATGAAAATATCTTGTTGACATGTTGGATCCAATTGGAATAATAGGTATGCAAAGATACGAAAGCACTTGTTATTGCTTTTGATCGGTACCGTGAATAAATCTTCTCAAAGAAACAATCCGCCTGACCGGATCAATGCCTTTTTGATACATGATCGACTCATTTTTCACCATTCCTACTCCTTTTGACAGCCAAACATGATTCTCAAATGAGACATTTCCGGGAGCATTGAATAATGAGACATAATAATAACATGAAAAAGTGCCTGCAGGCACAGTGAGTTTGGCTGCTGTATCTTTTACCTCAACCTTTACGCCATTTGCCTTATATGTCTCCCCTTTGATTGCCGGATACTTATATGTGAGACTAAATACAGGTACTTCAGTGGTGTCTTGTGGGTCCTGGGGCCAACTATAAATCCCTTTTGCACGAACCGTATACCAAGTCCCACCTTTGGGAGTCGAGATGGTACGAATGAGTGAACATGGGTTACTGTCGAGCATTGTGGAACCGTGCACATACAGTGTATCACCCGAAGGAAATGGAAAATCCGCATTCGGCTCAAGAAATTTCCCCGTATTCACATCTTGATAAGAAATATCAAAAAACCATGCGGAATTGGGTGTCAAGGGCATCATCAATGTATCATCTCTTTCCCGAAGCGGATGTTTCATTGTGTTTACTGTTGAAATCTGCTTTGAATCATTTTTTTCAACAGATTCTTCCGAACATCCGCCTATGAACAATGCAATACAGCATATCATGGAGTATGAAAGGATGGAAAAGGCATTTGTTTTCATGTAATTCTACTCATTGTTCTTGGCAAATTACGGCTATGTTTCAAGCCGAGAAAGTGCTTTTTTTCCCGTATCTTTGCGCGCAGCATAACCTCTTTCATTGCAAATACTTCAATGTCCGAAAGTAAACACAAACAGAACACGATAGGCCTGAATTCAATTGCAGTTCATACAGGCACTATTCATGATGCATTTGGCGGAGTGAATACTCCCATACAACCTTCAACTGCCATTGAGTATTTGAGTGGTAATGGCAATATTCCATATCCCAGAAATTTCAATATTCCCAATCATGAGGCGGTTTCCAAGAAAATAGCAGCATTGGAAGGTGGAGAGTCGGCAATTGTTTTGGCTACAGGTATGTCTGCAATTGCAGCAGGAATATTGGCAATTGCCAAACCGGGCGATCATATTCTCATGCAAAACAATATCTATGGCGGGACAAGAGCATTCGTAGAATTGCTTAGAGAAAAACATAATATCAATGTGACATTGATTACTTCCATGACTCCGGATTCATTAGCGCAAAGCGTCACAAATGAAACCGTTTTGGTGTATTTGGAAACTCCCACAAATCCGCTATTGGAGATCATTGACATTGCGCTCATAACTCAATGGGCCAAAGACAATGGCATTCTCACGATGATTGACAATACTTTCGCATCACCAGTGAATCAGAGGCCATTGGAATTGGGTTGTGACATCATCATGCATAGTGCAACCAAGTATATGGGCGGACATAGTGATTTGATGGCAGGAGCATTGATTGGTACTGCTGAGTATATTGAAAAATGCAGAAAAATTTCAGCCATCTATGGTATGTCGCTCAATGCCGTTGATTTATCCTTGCTCGAAAGAAGCATAAAAACCATCGGCGTGAGAGTCAATCAACAAAATGCAAATGCTTTGGAGATTGCCGAGTGGTTAAGCAAGCATCCCGGAATTGCAAAAGTGCATTATCCCGGATTGCAATCACATCCCGGTCATGAGATAGCAAAAAGACAAATGTCGGGATTTGGTGGCATGATGTCTTTCGAACTTGCAGGGAATGACATGGAATATCGCAATGATTTTCTTCAAAAACTTCGGATGATCTCAGTAGCGACAAGTTTGGGAGGTGTGGAATCAACAATGACCATACCTACGCAGACTTCCCATTATTTATTAACCTCAGACGAGAGAGCATTATTGGGAATTAGTGACATGCTTATCCGTTTCAGCGTCGGTATAGAAGATGCTCAAGACATCATTCATGATCTTGAAAGGGCTCTGCAATGAAAGTCACGGAAATCCCCGGAAAAATAGATTGGTTGATTTTTTTCATCGCAACGGCATTGCTCTTATTCTCGGTTCCTTTTGTATATAGCGCCAGTGCATATGTGGCTTCGCAGAAATTTGGTTCAAGTGAAGGGATCGTCATGAATCAAATTCTGCGTGTTGGATTATCACTAGCATTCATCATTCTTTTTACTCGCATAGATTATCATCGATATAAACATTATGCCAAATTGCTGTATATCTTGGGGATTGGTGCTCTTGTCATCGTTTTATTTGTTGGAGCCAAAACCAAAGGAGCGGTCAGATGGATTGATATCGGTGGCATCAGCATTCAACCATCGGAATATGCCAAATATGCTCTTGTGATTTTCATAGCAGCTTGGCTTTCGGACAATTTCAATAAACTGAATGATTTCAAAAAAGGATTATTGCCTGTTTTGGGTGCCGGAGCTTTAGTGGTTGGACTCATCGCATTGCAACCCAATTTTTCATCGGCATTCGTTATTTCAGTTATCGTGCTCTCCATGCTTTTTGTTGGGAATGTACGACTGCAATACTTCATCACAATTCTGGGTATTGCCATTTCGCTCTTGGGTATATATGGTGTATCAGCAGAATATCGGATGAAGCGCATCATGTCATTTATCGGCATGGGCGATAGTCAGTCATCCAATTATCAATTGGAACAGGCGCTCATTGCATTTGCCAATGGTGGATTCTTTGGTGTCGGCCCCGGACAAAGCAATCAGCGCGATAAATTTCTTCCTGAAAGTTATAGTGATTTCATCTCCTCAATCATCGGTGAGGAATATGGATTTTTCGGAATCTTTATCATGATGACATTATACGGTCTTTTTCTCTATCGCGGACTTCGTGTTGCACGATTTGCACCCGATAGATTTGGGAGTATGTTGGCCTTTGGAATCACTATCACGATCTCTGCTTATGCATTTGTGAATGTGGGAGTGAATTGTGGCATCCTTCCAACTACTGGTTTGCCATTGCCATTTTTGAGTTATGGTGGAACCGCTGTGCTATTCTCTGCTATGGCAGTTGGCATTTTGCTTAATATCGCTTCGCAATCAGGTATGTTTCCTGATACAAAAAAATCATCTTGAATTTACTGAGCATCAGATCATGTGTGGAATAGCAGGCATTGTTGAGTATTCGATTTCCGAATCCGGCATTCATGAGGATCTTTTGAGATCCATGAGTGATGTGATTCATCATCGAGGTCCTGATGATGATGGACAATGGATTTCACCTTCACGCAAAGCAGGATTTGCATTTCGAAGATTGGCAATCATTGATTTGACTCCTGCTGGACATCAGCCGATGTCAACGCCCGATGGTAGATTCACAATCGTGTTCAATGGTGAGATTTATAATCACATGCTCTTGAGAGAAGATCTCGAAAAAAGAGGTTATCGCTATCGTTCTCATTCAGATACTGAAACAATCCTCTATGGATTTGCCGAATATGGTCCGGAATTCCTTCATAAAATGATCGGCATGTGGGGCATTGCCATTTGGGATGAACATGAACAAACTTTATTCGTGGCAAGAGATCGCATTGGCATAAAGCCCGTGTATTATCATCATGCGAATGGTCGTTTTATTTTTGGCTCTGAAATCAAATCCATACTCAAACATCCCTCGATTTCACGCAATATCAATCATCATGAATTCGCGAATTATCTCACATTTTCCATGTCGAGTGATTCACACACAATGTTTGATGGTATTCACAAATTACCGGCAGGACATTTCGGCATTCTCAAAAACGGTGAATTCATCAAGCATCGATATTGGCAACCACTGCAAAAAGGTGCCGAATATTGGGATCATGATGAGCCAACAACCGTGAATGAAATCATGCGATTACTACGCCAGGCAGTCAAAGATCGCATGATGAGTGATGTGCCATTCGGTGTCTTTTTAAGTGGCGGTATCGATTCCAGCACAAATGTTGCATTGATGTCCGAACTCATGGATCGTCCTGTTGACACTTTCACAGTCGGCTTCAAAGAATTACAGAAATACAATGAGCTTGAGCAGGCAAGACTCATCGCAAGGACATTCAATACGAATCATCATGAAATCGTGATTGACCACAATGATGCACTACCCGTACTCGAGAAATTGGTGTGGCATGAAGATGAGCCCAATGGAGATCCCGTGTGCATTCCGCTGAATTTCCTCAGCAAATTGACTCGCGAATCAGGAACAACCGTGATACAAGTCGGCGAAGGAAGCGATGAGCAATTCATCGGCTATTCATGGATGATTCGTGATCTCAAATTTTATGAAAAAGAGTGGAAGCGTTTTCTCTCTTATCCAAGAGCCATTCAGAAAATGATTTATGAATTGGTGAAGCCATTTCTCATGGCATCGAAACGCTATCTCATTTTGGATTATATGCGCAGAGCCATTGATGGACATCCCCTGTATTGGGGCGGCGCCGTGGATTATACACCATCGCATTTGAAACAAGCGCTTGGACCAGCATATAAATACTTGGCAGATTCAGTAAGTGAAATGCCTATTCGCCTGGACAAAGAAATCGCCGAGATTCAAGCACATCCTGAAGATTATGCCCAGCGCATCGCCAATTATGAATTGGCACATCGATTACCTGAACTATTGCTCATGCGCGTTGATAAAATCACGATGGCACATTCACTCGAAGCACGCGTTCCATTTTTGGATCATAGGCTTGTGGAATATACCATGCGTATCAGACCTGAACTCAAGCGCAAATCCTATGATGAATCAAAATATCTTCTCAAAAAAGGTGTGGATGCGCTTCTTCCTCATGAAATCATCTATCGCAAGAAGCAAGGTTTTTCAGCTCCTGTTGCTGAATGGATTCGGGGTCCATGGTATAATTACACTGTAAAAACAATCTTGCAATCTCCTCTAATAAAGTCCGGCTTGCTAAATGATGCATATTTCAGAGTGATGTTGAATGATCATAAGCAACAGCGAGGCAAACATGGCAAAGCTCTGTATTCAGCACTGAATGCCGCGCTTTGGCATAAGGTATGGATGGAGTGAGTTCAGACATTCAATTCAAAGTGCTTGGTGGTGCCGAAGAAATCGGCGCGAATTGCATACATCTTTCCATCGGCGGAACAGGCATCGTGATTGATGCAGGACTCCATCCAAAGCATCGCGATCTGAGGGCATTTCCAAATCTAGATGCCCTTGAGCATGAAGAACTTGATGCATTGCTGATCACACATGCCCACACAGATCATATCGGAGGCATGCCATATCTCCTCAAAAAGCATCCTTACCTTGCAATGCATACAACTCCACTGACGCGTGATATTTCTTCGATTATGCTGAAGAATACTGTATCACTCATCAATGAGCAAATCGAGTATTCCAAAGAAATGCAGGATGCGATTTCGCTGTATGACAAAGACATCATAGAATATATTTCAACCGTGTTTGAAACGCATCTTTATGAAGAATCATTCGAGATTCTGGGTAAAAGAGGTATATCTGAAATCCTATGTACTTTTCATGATGCAGGACATATTCCGGGATCGGCGGGCATCATGCTTGAATGGAATGGTCATTCGATTTTTCATACAGGCGATATGTGCTTGCAAGATCAGTGGCTAATCCCAAAAGCAAGATATCCAAAACATCATGTTGATATACTGTTTTGCGAAACCACCAATGGAGCTGAGGAATCCCATCCCACGAAAGAATCAATAATGAAAGAATGCGCGCAATTCATCAATGAAATCTCCAATGCAAATGGAAGCATTTTGATACCGTGTTTTGCGCTTGGAAAAACGCAGGAAACACTCATCATGCTCCATCAGATGCAGAAAAAAGGGATGATTCCAAATCTACCGATATTCACGGGTGGGATGAGTACCAAGATTTCTCGATTGCTCGATCGCTATTGCTATACTTCCCCTCGATTGGAACCGGGTTTTGAATTGTCTGATATTCCTCAGAATCCCATACCATATGAATCATTGAGTAAGGCCCCATTTTTCGGAACACCATCCATTGTGATTGCATCCAGTGGAATGATGCATGCAAAAACAACGAGTTATAAGCTCGCATTGCAATGGATGCAAAAACCCAATTATGGAATATTGTTCAATGGTTGGCAAGAACCTGATTCACCGGGATTTGCGCTTAGCAATTCTACAGCAAAAGTTCCATTCATGTTTGCCGGACATCGCATTGAGAGATCATGTGCCGTGAAAAAAGTTCGCATGAGCGCACATGCAAGAAAGGCGGATGTGATAGGATTGATCAGAGATATTCGGCCCAAGACTCTTGTATTGATTCATGGCGAAACAGAAGCCGTGGAACAAATCGCCGCCGAAACATTGGATTATTTTGACGGCGATATCAGAATTATTTTGCCGCGACAAGGTGCGAGATATCAGGTGTGAATTTATGATTGCGATGCAATCATTTCGATCTCCACGAGAACATCTTTAGGGAGTCGACTCACTTCAACGGTGCTTCTTGCCGGTTTTGAATCGCCAAAAAACTCAGCATAGACAGCATTCATGGCAGAAAAATCATTCATGTTTTTCAAGAATACGGTTGTTTTCACCACATTTGACGCATTGAGTCCACATGCGGTTAAAAGTGCCGTGCAATTTGCAATCACTTGTTGAGTTTGCTCGACGATTTCCGCTCCGATGATGGATTGTCCATCAGCTGACAATGGAATGACACCTGAGAAAAAATACATGGAGCCAACTTTCACGCCTTGTGAATACGGTCCGATCGGTGCAGGTGCTTTATCTGTAAAAACATGTTCTTTCATGACATAAGTCCGATTGTGTAAAAAATCACCTGCAAATTAGAGAATTCACCTCTCTTTTTTCAACTGTTCAGCACCCCGAAAAAAGTCGTATTTTGGGCAACATTTTCATCAATCGAATTGCAATATGAATACAACTCTTTTGGAAGTCAAGGATTTGATCACCGAATTCCGTAGCGAAGATCGCGTGCATCAAGCGGTTCGTTCCATCAGTTTTACTGTCAATCGTGGAAAAACTCTCGGCATAGTCGGTGAATCGGGTTCCGGTAAAAGTGTGACTTCCCTCTCTGTCATGCGACTCATCCCCAATCCTCCCGGAAGAATTGCAAGTGGCTCCATTCATTTTCATGAAGATGATGGATCCATAACCGATTTACTTGCGCTTCCCGAAGAACGCATGCGAAAGTATCGCGGGAATCGCATTTCGATGATTTTCCAAGAACCAATGACATCATTGAATCCCGTATTCAAATGCGGCGATCAAATCATGGAATCAATCATATTGCATGAAGGCATTGGTAGAGATCAAGCAAGGGAAAGAGCTTTGCAATTGATGAAAGAAGTGCAATTGCCGAGACCCGAAGACATGATGAATCAATATCCGCATCAACTTTCGGGTGGACAAAAACAACGCGTCATGATTGCAATGGCAATGTCATGCAATCCCGCTTTGCTCATTGCCGATGAACCGACAACTGCATTGGATGTGACGGTACAGTCAACAATTTTGGACCTCATGCATGATCTCCAAAAGAAGCATAATATGGGCATGATGTTCATCACTCATGATTTGGGTGTGATCAAAGACATAGCCGATGACATCATCGTGATGTATAAAGGCAAAATCGTCGAACAAGGAAGCGTCGCAGAAATCTTTGACAATCCTCAGCATCCATATACGAAGGGTCTATTGGCTTGTCGACCACGCATGGATAAAAAACTTCATATCCTCCCAACTGTTCGAGATTTCATGGATGAAACCGCAGATGGCATCATTACTCCAAAAGAGCTCGCCGGAGCAACAATCAATGATGTGATTGAAAGCAATGTGATTTCTCGCGAAGAAATCAATCAGCGCAATGCAGAACTCAGCGCGCAAAAACCCATTCTTTCCGTGAAGAATCTCGAAGTACATTTTCCTATACGATCAGGAAATGTATTTGGTCAGTCCAAAGGCGTGGTCAAAGCAGTTGACGATATTTCTTTTGATGTATATCCCGGTGAAACACTTGGTCTAGTGGGCGAATCCGGTTGCGGAAAAACAACGACAGGCAGAGCAATTTTGCGTTTAGTTGAACCCACCGGAGGAGATATTGAATTTGCTGGGAAAGATATCCGTGGATTGTCAAAAGGCGCGCTCAAAACTCTTCGCAAAGATTTTCAAATCATCTTCCAAGATCCGTATAGCTCACTCAATCCTCGCTTGAGTGTCGGAAGTGCCATCATGGAAGTATTGAAAGTCCACAATGTGATGGACAATGATGCACAGCGCAGAGAATACATTCATTATCTCTTGGACAAAGTGAATCTCGAACCGCATCATTATGGAAATTATCCGCATGAATTTTCGGGTGGACAAAGACAAAGAATCTGCATCGCGAGAGCACTTGCACTCAAACCATCCTTTTTGATTTGTGATGAATCTGTTTCCGCATTGGATGTATCGGTTCAAGCGCAGGTGCTGAATCTTCTCGTGAAATTGCGCGAGGAATTCAAATTGACTTATATCTTCATTTCCCATGATTTAAGTGTTGTGAAATTCATCAGTGATCGAATTGCCGTCATGAATGCAGGAAAAATCATAGAATTGGGAACAGCGCAGGAAATCTATGAATCTCCAAAGAATGATTATACGCGCAGATTGATTGAATCCATTCCCGGTACTCGCACTTTTCAATGATCTCGGAATACACTCATGATCAAGCTTGATATACATGCACATATTCTTCCCAAGACTTGGCCATCGCTCAAAGAGCGTTATGGATATGGAGGATTCATAGAGCTTGATCATTTTCGCGAAGGATCCGCCAAAATGATGCGCGATGATGGATTCTTCTTTCGCGAGATTCAGGAAAATTGTTGGAATCCGGAAGTAATATTGCAAGACATGGATAAACATTCCGTGGACTATATGACATTATGCACGGTTCCTGTCTTATTCAATTATTGGGCAAAACCGGAACATGGTGCCGATTGGTCAAGATTTCTGAATGATCATCTCGCACAAGTATGCACAGATTTTCCGCGTTTCATTGGACTCGGTACTGCGCCAATGCAGGACATTGATCTTGCAATCAAAGAAATGGACTATGTCAAGAATACACTCAATATGCCCGGCTTGCAAATCGGTTCAAATATCAATGGAATGAATCTCGATGATCCTGCCCTTCATCCATTTTGGGCAGCCGCTGAAGAAATGGGAGTCTGCATCATGGTTCACCCTTGGGAAATGGCCGGAGCAGATCGCATGAAAAGATATTTTCAGGAATGGCTTGTTGGCATGCCGGCAGAGACCACGCTTGCAATCACATCAATGATTTTTGGCGGTGTATTTGACAAGTATCCAAAATTGCGCGTGCTTTTCGCTCATGCAGGCGGTTCATTTCCATTCACGATGGGAAGAATTTCTCATGGTTGGCATGCCAGACCCGATCTTTGCGATGTACATACAATCAAAGATCCCAGAGAATATGCGGGAGCATTTTGGGTGGATGGCATTACGCATGATGAGCCTTCATTCAAGTTTTTGCTTGACATTATTGGAGCTGAACGCATTTGTTATGGCACCGACTATCCATTTCCTTTGGGGGATCTTGAACATGGCGCATTCATAGAATCAATGGATATTTCAAATGAAATCAAAGAGAAAGTGATGGGATTATCGGCAATGGATTTTCTTGGAATGCAATTGACATCAAGAAAGTGATATGTCTGCAAAAGTTTCTTGATCATGCATGAATTGCCTTCTCCCCTCATCAAATATTTGAGCATCAATTTCTTTTCCTTTCAACCATTCCATCTTATCCTTCGCGAAGCGTCTTTCACGAAGCAATGATATTGCATTGGGATTTTGATATGATATTCCCTCAGTATCTGAATGTTGAATAAGACATTCCATTCCATAGAATTCGCAATACTGTTTCACTATCATTTCAATTCCCCTTTTTCGAGCCGAACTTGTATATCCGGCTATATGCGGCGTTGTCATGAATGCTCGGGGATGATTGGCAATCTGTGCATTCCAGCGTGGCTCTCCATCCCAAACATCAATCGCTAAATGAAGATCATGAATATTCAATGCATTCAGCAATGATCTCTCATTCACAATTCCACCTCTGGATGCTTGAATCAAAAGCGCTCCCGGCTTCATCATTGAAAAATGTATATCCTGAAGCAAATTCATTGATGGAAATAATCCGGAATGAGTCAATGCAGAATGAATCGTGATGCAATCGCTTTCTCGACATAATTCTTTCAGCGAAGTCAATTCATAATCTTCCGATTTCATCATTCCATATATTTCTAGCGGGGGATCTGAGGCAAGAACATGCAATCCAATATCTCTACACATTTTTGCAATTCTTTTTCCAATCTCACCCATGCCGATGATACCGATTGTTTTTCCTTTCAAGGATTGATTTTGTGAATTAATCCATTCATGCAATGCAAAGAATACATATTCCACGACTGGCATCGCATTCGAACCCGGAGCATAAGCAAAACCAATTCCCTTGTTTCGAAGTGATTGTATATCCACATGTTCAAATCCGGCAGTGGTCGTTCCCACAAATCGAATGGAAGTTCCTGCAATCAAATCATCATTGATTGGGGTCACCGAGCGTACAAACAGTGCTCGAGCGCCTGTTTCAAGCAATACTTTCTTCGTGATTTTTCTACCATCCAAAGGCATCAACTCTTCGGTAATGATACCGGAGTATTGAGCAAGAGGAATATGTGCATCATAAAGAATCACGGCAGGCCATTGAGAAGTGCTTACAAATATACTTTGTTCATCATTTCCAACAACCTTAGTAATTTGCAATCCCTATTTGGAAACGCAATATGAAAACGATCATCTCTCTTCTTTTGTTCATTGCCAGCACAACTTTTGCTCACGCACAAAAAACCGTGAAGGAGCATATTTCATCGGCAACCATGAAACATGCCATGCAGGATCTCAAAGGAGCAATTGAAGATTATACAAAAGCATTGGAATTGGACACCAATCAAGTTGAAGCATATGTGGGAAGGGGCACATGTCATATGTCACTGGGAAATCAGCAAGATGCGAGGGCAGATTACTTGAAATATCTCGAAAGAGATCCCATGAATCTTGATTTATATTATTCGGTAGCCATCACATATCTTTCCGAAAACAATCATGCAGGCGCTCTACCTCATCTTGACAAAGCAATTCAGATCAATCCTGATTATCCGCCGAATCGCACCATGCGAGGACAGATTCTCTCATATCTTGGATATACTGTTTCAGGTTGCACCGATTTTCTTCATGCCATGCAAATGGGAGACAAAGAAGGATCGGATTTATACCAGAAGCATTGCGGGAATTCTTGGGATTCAACCGAAGGATATGTTCTCAAATGGCCAGCTGAACAAGGATGGAATATGCAAGCTTCTTCCCAAGATTCAACATTTCGTTTGATTGAATATTTGAAGAATAATGAGAATCCCGATACATGGACAGAATACGGCGCTATGTTGACGGTTCGCGGATTCGACCAAGGCACAACACTGAATGATTTCATGCTCAATGTCCGAGATGAATTTCGTACTCGCGCGCCAAAAGCTACCATGCGCATCATTGAACAAAATGAGAAGGGTCAAAGTCCATGGATGATTGTCGTGATGGAAGCCCCAAAAACCACAAATCACAAAAAACCTGAATCTCAATTATGGCATATAATCAAAGGTAAAGAAACCATCTATGGTAATTTCAGGGCAGTGAAAGAAAAGAAATTGTCCAAGAAGTTGATTCAAGAATGGTCAGACTTTTTCAAGACAGGTAAGCTGATTGAGAAACAATAATCAATCAAAATCTGAAGCCATGATAGTCGCAGAATGTATTAGATAGAGCGTCTCTCAATAAGTAGAAGTTTAACTGTCATCCATTCAGTGCCAAAGCTCTTCTTTTTGCCAATTTTCCGGGAAACCCATTTCCTTCAACCTTACATATTCATTCGAATTAATCAGATCTTTAAGACAATTTTTAAAAGTTGATTCTTGATTTATGATGTTCAGTAAATATTCTATACAAGACAAAGTTGCATATAACTTATTCCTATAAATTGAAGTTTTAGATAAAAATCGATGTGTTGGATTGGTCGGGAATTTAATATTATTCAACCTCCTATTCCAAACCCTACCATGGTGAGCGCATATATTCCTGAGTATGCTAAATGATAACATCCAGTTTTCCAAAACTGATACATCATTCAGGCCAAAATGACGAGTTAATATTATTTTCTCAGGGCCTTTTTTAAGATTTTGAAACATCTTTGAAAGCAGACCAAAGCTTATGACTTCGAAACTCATCCAACTGGGCGGTTCGATAGGATCAGAATATTTACTTTTATAATGCTCAATAAACAATTCATTGCTTCTGTCGACCTCCTTTTTCAAGTTTTCAATATGCTTATTATACCTGTCTAAATCTCTGAACAGATGGTTATTCAGTTGCCAGTGACTACCGTAATTCTGAGCATAGTGATATACGATTTGTGCTCTGAAGGATATTTCTATTTTTTCAATTGCTTTGAAAATTAACAGTCGGAGTTTTGCATCGAAATCATATATCTTAATGATTTCTTCAAAAGTAACATCATCTTGAAATGGCTGATTTTCAAGGTCATTTAATTGAAAATGAAATGTGTAAGCTCGTAAGCGGTAGTAACTGATGTTTGATAAACAATGAATTGCATTATCCACATTATTAAACTTTAGCCCCCTACTTTGTAATTTTTCCACCTGTTCAATAACGGTCAAAGATGTTTTAGTGTATTTCATCAGTAGTAAATTAATTCTATCCCCTAAAAATCGAAAACCAGCCCGGGTGCGCTGTTCAAATGGGAAGCGTGGCTGGTATTATTACCCGCAAATATATCACATTTTGAGTTTTGTGAAACCATTAAAAGAACAATGATTTCCCTCAAATTCCTACCAAAAAACAATAATCAATCAAATGAGTATCCATGATATTTGCAGAATGCATCAAGTGCAGCATCTTCTTGCCGAGGATCATACTTGATTGCGATTTCTTTTTGCGTGATTGGGTGTATGAATTGAAGTGATGTAGCAAAGAGCATGAGTCTATGTATATCATGATGCGTACGCAAGAGCATATTGAATTTACCATCGCCATAGCGAACATCTCCCGCGATGGGATGTCTGAGATGTGCGCAATGCTTTCGTATTTGATGTCTTCTCCCCGTTTTTAATTCCGCTTCGACAAGTGAAATCCGAGTGGTAGAAAATTGCTGCGAGGGATATTCCATTTCTGATCTTTTGATGTTTCGGAAATGCGTTTCCGCTTCATGAACTTTTTCATCTATCGCAATTGGGGAATCACAAATCACATCATCCATCCAACCTCGAATGATGGCATGATACTTTTTTTTCATTCCACCCGACCACATCATTTCATTGAATGAAGTTAGTGCTTCAGGACTGAGCGCAAAAAGAACGATGCCACTTGTAGCACGATCTATGCGATGAATTGGATAGACATAAGTACCGATTTGGTCCCGCAAAATGGGCATGCAGGAAATTTCATGTGGAGAGAGCGTCGAATGATGAACATGTATGCCAGGTCTTTTGGCTATGGCAATGCAATCTTCATCACGATAAAGAATGCTAAATGGTTCTTCATGCATCAGGCAAGCGCGGCTGACTGAATTTCAGGAAATCGTTTGCGCAAAATGCGCTCAATACCACCATGCAATGTGATAGAAGAAGCACTGCATTTGGAACATGCACCACTGAGTCGCACTTTCACGATGCCTGTTTCATCTATTGAAACAAGTTCGATGCTTCCGCCATCTCTTTCAATCATTGGTTTGATTTCAGCATCGATCACTTCTTGAACACGAACAATCAAGTCTTGATTCATGATTCTTTCCCGAGAGCTTGTTTGAAATATTCCAATGTTTTGAGCAATCCTTCACGGCGCTGTACATGTGGTTCCCAGTTCAAAATTGCGCGCGCTCTCGTGATATCGGGTTGGCGCACCTTTGGATCATCCTGTGGTAAATCTTTAAAGGTGATTTTTGAATCTGAACCTGAAATTTCAAGAATCTCTTTTGCCAAATCCAGCATTGAGATTTCATCTGGATTACCAATATTCACGGGATTGGATTCATCAGATAAAAGCAATCTATAAATACCATCAACCAAATCATCGACATAGCATACGGAGCGCGTTTGAGAACCATCACCAAATACAGTGAGGTCTTCACCACGCAATGCTTGTGACATAAAAGCCGGAATCGCTCTGCCATCTTCGATGCGCATGCGCGGACCATATGTATTGAAAATCCGAATGATGCGCGTTTCTAGTCCATGATATCGATGATATGCCATCGTCATGGCTTCTGCGAAGCGTTTTGCCTCATCATATACACCTCGAATGCCCACTGGATTTACATTTCCCCAATAGGATTCTTCCTGCGGATGAATGAGTGGATCGCCATAGACTTCGCTTGTGCTTGCAAGTAGGAATCTGGCATTTTTGGCTTTTGCCAAACCCAATGCTTTATGCGTTCCAAGCGAGCCTACTTTCAATGTTTGAATAGGATAACGGAGATAATCAACGGGCGAAGCAGGTGATGCGAAATGCAGAATGGCATCCAAATCACCATCGACATACATATATTCAGTCACATCATGATGAATGAAACGAAAGCGTTCATTACCCACCAAATGCGCAATATTTTCAGGTGATCCTGTGATGAGATTGTCCATGCAAATGACATGATATCCATTCTCAATGAATTTTTCACAGAGATGTGATCCAAGAAATCCGGCACCACCGGTGATGAGTATGCGAGGCATTAGCGTTGTACCTCGATTGAGTTGGACAAAGAGCCGAGTGCATCAATGGAACATACAACTGTGTCACCCTCTTTTACCCACAATGGCGGATTAAAGACTTTGCTACCATTCAATTCCAAAAAGCAACCTGTTCCGCATGTTCCGGAACCAATCACATCACCCGGATGCAATGTAACGCCATAACTTGCGCGCTCGATGATTTGTGCGAATGTCCAAGACATGTCTTTCACATTACCAAGTGATACTCGTTCACCATTCAATGTACAGGTCATCTCCAAATCATAAGTCGCACCATTCGGTGTATCAATTTTCTTAGATGCGAGTTCATCCAATGTCACAAGCCATGGACCAAGCGTAGTTGCAAAATCTTTTCCTTTTGCAGGACCAAGATTCAGCTTCATTTCATGCATTTGCATCGCGCGAGCACTCCAGTCATTCATCACCATGAAACCTGCGATATATGAGTCTGCTTCAGATGCAGGAATATCGCTTCCCTCTTTGCCGATGACAATCGCAACTTCAAGTTCAAAATCCAATTGCTCCAAATGCATCGGGCGTACGGTGATTGGTCCCGGACCAAATACCGCCTGATGATTCGTGAAATAGAAAATCGGAATCTCATCAAATTCAGGAATCATCTCAAGTCCACGATTTCTACGCGCCGCCTCAACATGCTGTCTGAATGCATATCCATCTCGCATGGATGTTGGTCTTGGAACAGGTGACATCAATTTGACTTCTGAAACGGGAGTTCCCATATCCAACATTGATGGCGCTATTTCATTCAATACTTTGGCATCATGCATGGCAGGAGCACCAAGTTTCAAGAATGACAAAATTTCTGAAGGTAAATATGGCAATGTGAATTGATCATCGGAATATATTGCATCTCGCATGGATGCAATGTCAAATACAAGATCATTCAAAAGAAATCCCAAACGCTCCACATTAGGAGCCGGCTGAAAAGTGACGAGTTTCATGATATATCCTCAATAAAAAAGGTGTCCGTTTCAATCGAACACCTTCAAAATTACAGAATTTCAGAGTCTTGAATGAGTGGAATCTTAACTCTCAAGGGCATGTCTGAGAGACAATGCGCCCACCGTGCCGAATCCCGCCAAAAAGAGCAATTGGAAAGGAATTGCAGCGATTTCAAGATAGAACAACGAAATTGAGATGCCGACGATGAAATACAATGTGAAGAACAATTCCATGAATACGGCCCCACCGATCTTCTTCTGCACATATTTCTTCTTTTTCCATTCGCCTTCAGCACCAACGATTTTATATTTCGGAGTGCGAAGGAATGCGGATTTCTTACCAGTGAGTGCCTCAAAAACAGCTTTCGTATTATTCACAGCAAAACCCATGCTGCCTGCCATGAAGACGGGAAACAGCATCAATCTACGACGCCAGTCAAGATGAATCGCTCTTTGAGCATACATGTAGAACATGAATGTACTAATGGAAGCAAGCACGAAGATTCCCATCATCGTAAAGATTGAATCATAACCTTCAACCGTATTCTTGATCACCACCAAAGGCACATTCAAAAATGCTGTCAAAAGAATGAATGGGAAGACGATATTACTTGTCAAATGCACGGTGCATTCCAATTTGATCTTCAGTGGAATCTTTGATTTCCATACAAGAGGCAATAATTTCTTTGCAGTTTCAACAGCACCTTTTGTCCAACGGAATTGCTGAGTTTTCAAACCATTGATATCAGCAGGCAATTCAGCTGGTGAAGTGACATCATTCAAAAACACGAATTTCCAACCACGAAGCTGAGCGCGATAGCTGAGATCCAAATCTTCTGCCAAAGTATCAGCATGCCAGTTTCCGGCATCCTCGATGCATGACTTTCTCCAAATTCCTGCAGTACCATTGAAATTGATGAAGAATCCGGCTTTATTGCGAACTTGTTGCTCGATTACGAAGTGACCATCAAGAGCCAATGCTTGAGCGCGAGTGAGGTAAGAATAATCTTCATTCAAATGTTCCCAGCGTGTTTGCACCATGCCAACTCCATCATTGTGGAAATGCGGAATGGTTTTCATCAAGAAATCTTTCTTGGGAACAAAATCAGCATCAAAAATCGCCACGAATTCACCTTTGGCTTTTTCAAGCCCACTCTTCAAAGCACCTGCCTTGAAGCCGCTTCTGTCGATGCGATGTATGTGCTTGATGTCAAAACCGCGTGAGGCCCATTCAGCCACTAAACGGCGTGACACTTCGACTGTTTCATCAGTTGAATCATCAAGCAATTGTATTTCTAATTTGTCTTTGGGATATTCCATTTCACAAACGGCATTCACAAGTCTTTCAATGACATATACTTCATTGAAAACCGGCAATTGCACCGTGACCACGGGAAGAACTTCGGGGATTTCTAAATCCGGAGTTGCATAAGCTCTGGTTTTGTGATAATAGTAAATCATCACAAGTCCGTGAAGACCAAATGCAAAAAGGATACTGAGGGAGATAAAGTACACAATAAGTATTGCAACTTCCATGGTATGTGTTTGGATAAGAGTGAATGAATAATTGCCCGATAAACGGGATTACCATCCCGATACCACGGCAAGAAGAATATCTTCGCCTATTTGCTGCAATGCAGCGATTACTGCCTCTTCTCTGGCTTGTTGTCCCTGACTGATGAGATAAACTTGAAAGTTTGAGAATGTTCTTTTCCAGACTTGCTTTCTTTTCACATAATCAGTGTATTCGGCTTCCACCGTTACAGTGATTCTTCTTTCTCTTTCAACTTCACCGGGACTGACCGATACAACATCATCATTAATTCGAATGATGGTGGACTGTAATTGGGCATCGCCATTGGACTCAACAAGCACGAGGGTATTGTCATTACGAAATTTATCGAGCAATCTCCTCGTGAGCACATCTCTGAATCGAGGATTTCCAAAACCGCTATTGTCTTGAACGGCCGTCAGACTTATTGTCTTCAGATGATCCGGAACGGATCCACCGGTGAAAGAGTAGCATCCCGCAAACAATGAGATGCAAATTAGAGAAAGGATGGTGAGTACTCTATTACTGAAATATGAATAGTTGTTCATCATTAAAATGTGTCCGTGAAATCAGATGGATTTCAATGTAAAAATGGATTGCTTTCTTTTTCATCGCCGATGGTTGTGAGTGGACCATGACCCGGAAACACGATCATATCCTCAGGCAATTCGAGCAAAGAATTCTTGATGGAATCAAGCAATGTGTTCATGTCGCCACCGGGTAAATCAGTCCTGCCGATGCTTCCTGCAAATAAGGTGTCACCGGCAAAGATGCATGAATGCAAGCGATCAACAAAACATACACCACCTTCGGTATGTCCGGGTGTGTGAATGACCTCGCATTTCCAAGCTCCGCAAGTAAGAAAATCGCCTTGCTCGATTATACCTGTGTATTGCACATTTCCCAATGTGAATGGAAGTGGCCACACGGTATGAGCAGACTGATCAAGCAAACGATAGGCATCAAGTGGGTGCACAAGAATATCCATACTTTTTTCAGCACACAATTCTGCATCGGCTGTATGATCCCAATGCGTATGCGTGAGCCATAATGCGGAAATCTTCAATTCTTTTTCCTCGGCATAGGCCTCAAAGAGTCTCACGCTTTGATGTGGAGCATCAATGATGACAGCTGATTTTGAATCCATGTCCATGAGCATATAGCCATTTGTTGCCACAGGTCCCGCTTCAATACAGAGGATTTGTAAATGTTCGGCATTTGGAATTGAATAGAGATTCATCTGTTCCATCAGGATTGTTCCGAAAAAGTGATGCCGAATTCACCGATCATTTCTCTTCTCGAACCTTTTGCATACTCGCCATAGCGCTCATTATGTTTTCTTTGCAATTCGGGAGACATTTCAGCACGATATTCCTGAATGGCTGATAAATTCTTTGCTTCATAGGTGATGCGAAAACATTCGAATCCTTCTTTGGCAGGCTCGATGATTCTCAGGAATTGACATGATGAGAACACACCTGTTTGCATTACTTCGGGGATATGTTCCGAGCGCATATATTCCACCCATTCTTCGGCGATGGAGGAATCAACTTCCATAGTGACTTCATAATAGGCCGACATATCATGCTCCTTTTTTGGATAAAGCTTTCAGATCCAAGATTTCAATACTTCCTCTTTGCAATCTGACGAGTCCGTTTAATTCAAGTTCTTTTAATAATCTGCTAATCACTTCACGAGCCGTTCCAAGCTCAGTGGCCAATTCTTCATGCGTCATCTTGATGATTTCCCCGCCGGACTGCGAGCGCTCGATGAGCATATCGGCGAGTCTTTGATCCATCCTTTTGAATACCACTTCTTCAATCAGCACCATATTATCCGTCATGCGAAGTGCAAATTGCGTGAATACATAATTTCTTGCAGCTTCGGAATCATTCATGAGTGTTCTGAATATATCGGGTCTGAGCGTGATCACCCATGCATCTTCCTCAACCATGGCAGATGCCTGATGTATGGGATTCGACAGAGCGCATGACATAGAAAGCATGCAACTTTCACCACGACCAATGCGATACAGCGTCATGGATCTGCCACTTGGACTATCTTTGAATACTTTGATGGTTCCGGAAATGATGAATCCCAAACGACCACATCCCTCGCCTTCGGTAAACACTTTTTCTCCTTTCTTCATGGAAATGACCGAATGATCAACTCCTTTCAGGAAGAAATACTCCTCGGGCCAATCGGGAATCGACTGAACATTGGAAGGAAATGCCGGATTGGTGAATGTATCGAGTGTTTTCATTGTAATTTTGTAAATGTTTCGGCAAAAATGAGAATTCCCGATGTATTCACCCACATCAGAAGAAGATTCTTTCATGAATTCTCGGTGAATTCAACACTATACACATGGCAATGGATAAAAAACAGGTGAATAAATATTTTGAAGGTTATGTTTTTTTACAAAGAAGCAGAAAAGGAGAAGAATTTAATTTATACCTAGAATTATCTCCTGATACTTGGTATTATTTTAATTATACAAAAGGTGTGATGCGTTGTTTATCTAGCAAGGAAGATTTTAACAATATAATTGTTACTCTAAAAGATGAAAAACGTGAAGCTAAAAGTAGTAAAAATGATGGACCATATACATTTTTACTAGGGACTGAAATTGCGCTCAAAAAATTTTTAAATACAGTTAGAGATAATTAATTGTTATCTCTAACTCTTTCAAAAAATGCATAATTAGATGAAATTAGAAGATTGTTTTTATTTAGGGAAAATTGGGAAACCTAAAAGTTTTAAAGGTGAAACT
>Ga0209358_10001223_pt1 | contig 20844 bp, 20 predicted proteins | sample LauGreFa1BDMLBSN_2_FD_187574 | JGI IMG/M metagenome (GOLD analysis project Ga0209358, IMG submission 187574) | Freshwater lake microbial communities from Lake Michigan, USA - Fa13.BD.MLB.SN (SPAdes) (version 2) | ecosystem: Environmental > Aquatic > Freshwater > Lake | place: Lake Michigan, USA...
TCAACGCAAAGACGGACAGACAGCGCTATTAGTCTACTCTGGCAATGCATTTACAGTCACGCCTCTCACTAATGATATTGAAACCATTCGCAGTCAACTTGAAGCACTCACTAGCGATATTATGCCAAGTGAAGGCAATAATACCGTAGCAGCAATTGACAAAGGAGTGGATTTACTTAAGCAAGCTGGATTACCGAAAGGACATATACTCCTTGTCACTGACAGTGTGGAATCTTCAAAATCACTCCCTGTTGCTGCAAACTTAACGAGTTATCAATTATCCATTTTAGGGGTAGGGACAAGTGATGGAGCGCCTATCGCATTACCTGAAGGGGGATTTGCTAAAGATGAATATGGCGAAATTCAAGTACCTAAGTTAAATGTCTCGCAACTAAAAGAATTAGCCAAAGCGGGAAAAGGATATTATCAATCCATGACAGCGGATGATAGCGATATATCACAACTTTTGAAAATATTGGATACACCAATAGATAGTGCAACATTAGCAGATAAAACAAATTTATGGCTTGAGCAATGGGACGATATAGGTGCTTGGCTTTTGTTTCTTATTATTCCATGGGCGGCATGGCAGTTTCGCAAAGGTGCCATTTACTTAGCAATACTATTTGCACTCCCCTTTCCTCAAAACAGTTACGCTTTAGAATGGCCAGATTTATGGCAGACAAAAGATCAGCAGGCACAAAAAGCCTTTCAACAAAAAAACTATGATCAGGCAGCTAAAACATTCAATAATGCGCAATGGCAAGCCGCCTCAACCTACAAAGCAGGCGACTTAGATAAAGCCACAACACAGTTCCAAAATTTGCAGAACAATTATAATTTGGGAAATGCATTAGCTAAAAAAGGACAGCTAAAAGAGGCGCTAGCCGCTTATGAGCAAGCTGTTAAAGAAAATCCATATGATGAAGACGCTAAATTTAATAAAGACATCGTCAAAACAGAATTAGAAAAACAGCAACAGCAACAGAATTCTTCTTCTCAATCTCAATCTCAAGAAAAAGAAAAAAACGAAAAATCCGCTGAAAATTCATCAAAATCTAATGATGAAAAAAATTCTGATAACAAAGATTCGTCAGATGAATCAAAAGATCAGTCTGAACACAAAGCTGGCGACAATCCGCCCTCCAAAAAAGAAACCGCTCAGCCAGAAGATAAACATCAGAATAATTCACAGCAAGCAAACAAAGATGAGTCCAAATCTTCACAAAAAGAGAAAAATACAAAACAACAAACGCAAGAAGTTGAATTAACTGCTGAACAACAACAAGCCAATGAGCAATGGTTAAAACGCATTCCAGACGATCCAGCAAGTTTACTCAAAAAGAAATTTAAATATCAATATAGTCAACAACAAGAATAATCACTATTTACGTTTATATTCATTTTAACCTGTTTCCAATAAGGCAAATTTATGTCATTAATAAAAAATGCGTTTTACGCACAATCGGGCGGTGTCACCTCTGTCATTAACGCAAGTGCTTGTGGTTTAATCCAAACTGCACGGGCACATTCGGATAAAATTGGAACTGTTTATGCCGGACTTAATGGCATCATTGGAGCGCTACAAGAAGAGCTTATCGATACTTCCTTTGAAAGTGATGAGGCAATTGCTGCGTTGCGTTATACCCCAGCGGGTGCTTTTGGTTCCTGTCGCTATAAATTAAAAAGTTTAGAAGCCAATCGCGCTGAATATGAACGCCTTATTGCCGTGTTCAAAGCGCATAATATTGGCTATTTTTTCTATAACGGTGGTGGCGACTCACAAGACACAGCGCATAAAGTATCGCAAATGGGTGAGCAAATGGGTTATCCCCTCACCTGTATTGGCGTACCTAAAACGGTAGATAATGATTTACCTGTCACTGATACCTGCGCGGGATTTGGTTCGGTGGCGAAATATGTCGCCGTTTCCATGAGAGAAGCGAGTTTTGACGTTGCTTCCATGTGTGCCACATCCACAAAAGTGTTTGTTATGGAAGTCATGGGGCGTCATGCAGGATGGATTGCAGCGGCAGGCGCATTAGCAGCAGATGAAAAACACGATATTCCAATTGTTATTTTATTTCCAGAAGTCCAATTTAATTTAGAGAAATTCTTAGCAGCAGTGGATTTCAACGTAAAAAGTTATGGGTATTGCTGTGTTGTTGTCTCTGAAGGCGTAAAAAATAGTGATGGTCAATTTCTAGCTGAAGCAGGCGGTAAAGATGCATTTGGTCACGCCCAACTCGGTGGTGCAGCACCTGTCATTGCAAATTTAATCAAAGAGAATTTAGGCTATAAATACCACTGGGCTGTGGCGGATTATTTGCAACGTGCTGCGCGACATATCGCCTCAAAAACCGATGTTGAACAAGCGTATGCCGTTGGAAAAGCGGCTATTGAATTTGCCATTGAAGGTAAAAATGCGGTCATGCCAACTATTGTAAGACTTGCAGATGCGCCTTATCGCTGGGAAATTGGCAGTGTTGCATTAAAAGACGTGGCGAATGTGGAAAAAATGATGCCACCAGAATTTATTAGCGCCGATGGTTTTAGTATCACCCCTGCCTGCCGTGCCTATTTGCAACCGCTCATCGCTGGCGAAGATTACCCTCCATTTCATAATGGCTTACCTGACTATAAGGTCTTGAAAAAACAGTTAGTTGAGAAAAAGTTGCCGAAATTCATTGTTTAAAAACAAAATAAATACATCTATTTTTTAACAAAAGTTCGCAGAGCTCAAAAAAAGTTGTAATATTACTGTCATCTTTGCTTCGCATAATATGAGCTGAATTTTTTACTTTTCTTTGAGATAAATTGGCATGAAAACTATTTTTAAACATAAATTATTACTTGCTGCAATGGGCTTGTCTGCAAGTTTACTGAGTATTAACGCAAGCGCTGTTCAAAGCGTTGAAGCTGGTATTCCAGACTATCAAAAAGCAAGCGGTATTTCAGGTAATTTATCTAGCGTTGGTTCAGATACGTTAGCCAACTTAATGACACTTTGGGCTGAAGAATTCAATCGTGCCTACCCCAACGTGAACATTCAAATTCAAGCTGCAGGCTCGTCTACTGCGCCACCAGCATTAACAGAAGGCACATCAAACTTGGGCCCTATGAGTCGTGAAATGAAGGACGATGAATTGGAAGCGTTTGAGAGCAAATACGGCTACAAACCCACAGCAATTCCAGTTGCTATCGACGCGCTAGCTGTCATGGTTAATAAAGACAACCCAGTTAAAGGGTTGACAATGGAGCAAGTAGACGCAATTTTCTCTACTACCTTAAAATGTGGCGGCGCTAAAGAAATTGAAACATGGGGTGACGCGGGCGTTAGTGCATGGGCAAGTAAAAGTATTCAGCTTTATGGACGTAACTCGGTTTCAGGCACTTACGGTTATTTCAAAGAACACGGGCTTTGTAAGGGCGACTTCAAAAATAATGTAAACGAACAACCTGGTTCAGCTTCAGTAGTTCAGTCTGTAACGTCTTCAGCTAACGGTATTGGCTACTCAGGTATGGGTTACACCACGTCAGGTATTAAAATGGTACCTTTAGCGAAAAAAGGCTCTACAAATTATGTTGAAGCAACACCTGCTAACGCAGTTAATGGCACGTATCCATTAACGCGTTATTTGTTTGTTTATGTAAACAAAAAACCAAACCAACCGCTTGCACCTTTAGATGGCGAATTTATCAAAATGGTTCTATCTAAAACCGGTCAACAAGTGGTTATAAAAGATGGCTATATACCATTGCCTGCAAAAGTTGTTGAAAAAGAATTAGCGAAATTGAAATAAACAACTCGCGCAGTTTCTCATAAAAGCGCAACGTGCAAAGACTTAACGTTCTTTTGCTGTTGCGCTTTTTTGCATTAAATTATTCATGAAAAAAATATATGTCAGAAACAACGAATTCAACGTCGCAATCTTCGCTCAATACAGCGATGACATCACATCATGAAAAATGGCGATTGCTCAAAGATGCGATAATGCGCAGAGCAATTACTTTCGGTGGTTTAAGTGTAATTTTTGCCATCGTTGTCATTTTCTTTTATTTACTCTATGTTGTTTATCCTCTCTTTTTATCCGCTTCAACGCAGTCTGTTGCGCAATATGCTATTCCAGAGCAAAACGCAGGGAATACTATCTATTTAAATATAGAAGAGCAAAATGAAATTGCAGCACGATTTACTGACACTGGAAAAGTGATTTTCTTTGAAGCGAAAACAGGGCGTGTAATAGCAGAAAAAACCATTCTTATTCCTGAAGGTGTAAAAGTGGTTAGTGTTGCTCAAGGCACACCTGTTGGTGATGGCGCTTTAATATATGGCCTTTCAAATGGCCAAGCGGTTATTGTAAAACAGCAATACAAAGTCACTTTTGCAAATAATAAACGAGTTATCACCCCTTCACTCAAATATCCTTTAGGTGAAAAACCTTTAGTCATTGATGACAGTGGCGCAGCATTAGAAAAAATAGCCTTTAAAGTCGGCGATGGCACTGCGATCATCGTAGCTAAGACAGCACATAAAATTCAGATTACCAGCCTCGAAAAAGAGCAATCGCTTTTTGCAGACGAAGCGAGTTTGACTCGGACAGATTCGTCACTTGATATTCCAGTAGATAACATCACAGACTTACTTATTGATAAAGAAGACCGTAATTTATTCTTAGTGCATGATGATGGTCAACTAAGTCTCATTGATATCAGCAAAAAAGATACTCCAGAAATCAAGCAGCATATCAATATGGTGCAATCGGGCGAAAAAATTACGAGCATCAGCTTTTTAACCGGTGATTTATCACTGATGGTTGGGGATTCTAGTGGACTTGTCTCACAGTGGAGTCTTGTTAAAGATTCGCTTGGGCATCCTGCTTTTCAAAAAATTCGTGCATTTAAAGTCTCAGATAAAGCAGTAGCCAAAATTAACACTGAGCAGCGTCGTAAAGGTTTTATGACCATTGATGTTGCAGGCAATATGGGCATTTATCACACCACAGCAGAGCGTGAATTAATTAAACAAAATATGGCAAATGTCGCCCCTCTCGCTGCCATTTTGTCGCCACGTGCGAATGCAATGCTTATTCAAAACAATGATGGGCAAATTCATTTTTGGACAGTAGACAATGAACACCCTGAAGTGTCAATTAAGTCTATGTGGGAAAAAGTGTGGTACGAAAGCTATCCTAAACCTGCATACATTTGGCAATCTTCTTCAGCGAGTAATGATTTTGAGCCTAAATACAGCTTAACACCCTTAGTGTTTGGCACACTTAAAGCGGCGTTTTATGCCATGTTAATTGCGGTGCCATTATCATTAATGGGCGCAATTTATACAGCTTACTTCATGTCACCCAAAATGCGTATTTATGCTAAACCTGCTATTGAAATCATGGGCGCGTTGCCTACTGTGATTTTAGGTTTCCTTGCTGGTTTATGGCTTGCGCCCTTTATTGAAGAACATCTAGCGGGGTTATTTGCTTTATTTATTATTGTGCCGCTAGGCGTGATGCTATTTGCCTTTAGCTTACAATTTTTACCTGAACATATACGTCAACAAATCCCAGAAGGTTGGGATGCTGCGCTACTCATTCCAGTTATTTTACTTAGTGGATGGTTTGCCTTTACCGTCAGTATTCCATTTGAGGAAATGGTTTTTCATGGCACCTTGCGAGACTGGTTTAAAAACGAATTGGGCATCGGATACGATCAACGTAATGCGTTAGTGGTTGGTATCGCTATGGGATTTGCCGTTATTCCAACTATATTCTCAATTACGGAAGATGCCATTTTCAGCGTGCCAAAACACTTAACAACGGGTTCACTCGCGTTAGGCGCAACGCCTTGGCAAACCATGTCACGCGTTGTTTTATTAACAGCAAGTCCGGGTATTTTCTCTGCCGTGATGATCGGTTTTGGTCGCGCAGTGGGTGAAACAATGATTGTGTTGATGGCAACGGGTAATACACCCGTAATGGACATGAGTGTCTTTCAAGGACTACGCACATTAGCAGCCAATATTGCTGTTGAGATGCCTGAGTCGGAAGTAGACAGTACACATTATCGGGTACTCTTTTTGGCCGCTTTAGTGCTCTTTATGTTCACGTTTGTATTTAATACGCTCGCTGAAGTGGTACGTCAGCGTCTACGTGAAAAATACAGCTCGTTATAAATAAAATAGGACTTAAAATGATTAAATCTTGGTTTAAAAGCGGTAGTCCGTGGATTTGGCTGAATGCTGCAGCTGTGAGTACTTGCTTAATAATGGTAGTGGGTGTTTTAGGACTGATTGTGGCAAGAGGTGTCGGCCATTTTTGGGCCTCACCGATCGTCCAACTGAGCTATCAAGAGGATAGTGGGGAAATTAAAACAATTATTGGTGAGCACGTTGATAGCACAGTGACGCCTGCTGTGATGGCGAAATCATCTGGTTTCAAACTTAGCGATGATGAAGATGTGCTAATTCAGTATTTAATTAAAACCGGTAACCGTGACTTAACGGGGACAGATTTTCGTTGGATTCAAGAACGCAATATTAAAGCGCAATCTCAACCAGTGGAAATGATGGTGATTGAGCGTCGTGAATGGGGTAATTTTTACGGCACACTCACTGCTATCAAAGAGAATGGTCAAGTCATTGCTACTGGTGAACAAGCATGGAAAGTATTAGACGAGCGTTTAAAACACGCACTCGAACTGCATGAGAAAATTGCGCATTTAGAGAAAAAAGAAATTGGTGCTATTAACTATGCATTAGAGAAATTACGTTTAAAACAGCGCAGTTTAGAACTCAAAAACGCGTGGAATGAGCAAAGTGCTAAGGAATTTGCTGATAAAAAACTCGCTTATGATACGGATTATAAAAATCATCAAGTGGAGCTTGCAGGACTTTATCAAGAAATTCGTCGCGATAGTTTAGTTGCCACAACAGAAAGTGGTGCAGAACTTGCGATACCATTATCAAAAATTGTGGACGTTTATCAACCCAATAAAATGGGTTTCTTCACTAAAATAACGCATTACTTTGCAAAACTTGGCGAATTCCTCAGTGAAGACCCACGCGAAGCCAATACGGAAGGTGGGATTTTCCCTGCGATTTTCGGAACGATAATGATGGTAATGATGATGTCTGTTATCGTGACACCCTTTGGTGTCATCGCGGCAGTGTATTTACGTGAATATGCAAAGCAAGGCTTTGTCACGCAACTCATTCGTATTGCCGTGAATAACTTAGCCGGTGTACCGTCCATTGTTTATGGTGTATTTGGTTTGGGCTTTTTTGTTTATATTTTGGGTGGCAATATTGATGCCCTCTTTTTCCCTGAAGCCTCACCAGCACCCGTATTTGGCACACCCGGTCTGCTATGGGCGTCAATTACGCTTGCACTCCTTACATTACCCGTCGTGATTGTTTCTACTGAAGAAGGTTTAGCGCGTGTACCACGTGCAATTCGTGAAGGGAGTTTAGCGCTAGGCGCGACGAAAATTGAAACACTTTGGCGCACCGTTTTACCAATGGCAAGTCCTGCGATGATGACAGGGTTAATTTTGGCTGTGGCTCGCGCTGCGGGTGAAGTGGCACCACTGATGCTCGTGGGTGTGGTAAAACTGGCACCTACTCTGCCCCTTGACGGTAATTATCCCTTTTTGCATTTAGATCGTAAATTTATGCACTTAGGGTTTCACATTTACGACGTGGGATTTCAAAGTCCTAATGTTGAAGCAGCGCGTCCACTCGTTTATGCGACCGCCTTACTACTCGTATTAGTTATTATTGGCTTAAATTTAGCCGCTATTATTATTCGTAATCATTTACGCGAAAAATATCGCGCCTTAGAAGGATAAATTGCAATGGCAACACAAGATAATCGATCGCACAGCTTGGATGTAAGTTCTATTTTGCGCGGGCAAAGTAAATATGACGAAATCCTTGAGCCTTGCCTCAAAGTTGAAAATCTCAACTTGTTTTACGGTAAAAAACAAGCGTTACATGGCATTAACATGGAAATGCCAAAGAAAAAAGTGACCGCATTCATTGGTCCATCGGGTTGTGGTAAATCAACGTTACTTCGCTGTATTAATCGCATGAATGATTTGGTTGACAATGTCACCATTGAAGGCAAAATTTTATTGCACGACGATAATATTTACGACAAATCAGTGAATGTTGCAGCCCTTCGTCGCCGTGTGGGCATGGTTTTCCAAAAGCCAAATCCATTTCCAAAATCAATTTTTGAAAATGTAACCTATGGCCTACGTATCCAAGGCATAAACGACAAACGTATTTTAGAAGAAACCGTTGAAACCTCTTTACGTGGCGCAGCGCTTTGGGATGAAGTCAAAGATCGCTTAAATGATAATGCACTTGGCTTATCAGGTGGTCAACAACAACGTCTTGTTATTGCACGAGCGATTGCAATTGCCCCCGAAGTGTTGTTGCTTGATGAACCCGCTTCTGCGTTAGACCCTATTTCTACGCTTAAAATTGAAGAATTAATTAATGAACTTAAAGAAAAATATACAATCGTCATTGTTACGCATAATATGCAACAAGCTGCACGTGTGTCAGATTATACTGCGTTCATGTATATGGGGGATTTGATCGAAATTGGTGCAACGACACAGATTTTTACAAAACCTGCGAAAAAACAGACTGAAGACTACATCACTGGTCGTTACGGCTAATTAATCGGAGAACATATAATGAATAGATTTAATACTGGGCATCACGTATCTGAACCCTTTGATAAAGATTTAGAATCAATACGACAAAAAGTAGCATTGATGGGCAAATTAGTCGAAGAACAGCTTTCGCTTGCTGTTGAAGCGTTTACCAATGGTGATACCTATTTAGCTGAAAAAGTATTAACGCAAGACGATGAAGTGGATTTATTAGAAGCTAGCATCGACAACGAATGTGCATGTGTTATCGCTCTGCGTCAACCTGTTGGCCACGATCTTGCTTTGTTAATTGATGTCATTAAAGTGACCAATGAATTAGAAAATATTGCGGCAAAAGCGGAAGGTATTGCAGATATTACCATTGAATTAAACAAATCATTACTCGTGAGTGACAGCGATGGATAACAGTAAAATAGCGCACCATATATCAGAAAATTTCAACAAAGAACTTGAAGATATTCGCAATAAAGTATTAACGATGGGTGGTCTTGTTGAACAGCAAATTGAGCAAGCTATTATTGCATTAACGTCTGGTGATATCGAACTTGCCGAATTAGTTATCCGTCAAGATAATGATATTGATGAATTCGAAATGATTATTGATGCAGAATGCACCCAGATTATTGCGTTACGTCAACCTGCTGCGTTTGATTTACGCTTATTGTTAGTAGTACTGCGTATTATTAACGAATTAGAGCGCATTGGTGATTTAGCGGAGCGCATTGCTAAAGTGGCAATTCAGCTATCAACCACCAATGAGGGCCGAACTGACGAATATCATGAACTAAAACACATGGCTGGTTTAGTGAAAGACATGCTACACGCTTCACTCGATAACTTTGCACGGATGAGTGTTGATGGAATTACCCAAATTACGGGTAGCGATGCGGCTGTAGATCGTGAATATGCGAGTATTATTCGTCAATTAATTACGCAAATGATGGAAGATCCACGCAATATTACCCGTATGCTTGATATGCTTTGGACAGTGAGAGCATTAGAGCGTATTGGCGACCATTCACGTTATATTTGTGAACATTTAATATACATGGTAAAAGGTGAGGATGTGCGTCATCTTAGTCAAGCCCAGTTAGAACGAATCATGTCACAGTGATGATTCAACTTGTCAATTAGGATTGAAAGGCGCGATAATTCGCGCCTTTTTTTATGGCGTAAATTTTTTTATTCAAGGTAGCAAAAACATGATAAAAGCAGGAATTGTGGGTGGCACAGGCTATACGGGGGTTGAATTGTTGCGTATTTTAGCGCTACATTCACAGGTGACTATTCATGCAGTGACCTCACGCACGGATTCGCAAATGCGCGTTGATGTACTTTATCCAAGCCTTCGTGGCTATCTGGGTGATTTAATATTTTGTCTGCCCACAGTAGACGCATTAAGTGAATGTGATGTCGTCTTTTTTGCAACGCCAAATGGCACCGCCATGCTGATGGCAGAAGAGTTGCTCAACAAAGGGATTAAAGTCATTGATTTATCAGCTGACTTTCGATTGAAAGACGTTGCAGAGTGGGAGAAATGGTATGGCATGACACATTCATCCCCACGTTTAGTTTCTCAAGCGGTTTATGGTTTACCTGAGTTGCACCGAGATGCACTTAAAAATGCAGATTTAATTGCCTGCGCTGGATGTTATCCTACTGCGGTGCAACTAGGCTTCGCGCCTTTACTTGAAGCGGGGGTTATCGATGCAACGCATTTAATTGCCGATGTAAAATCAGGCGTAAGTGGGGCTGGGCGTAAAGCTGAAATCGCAACACTGATGAGTGAAACAGGTGAAAGTTTTAAATCTTATGGTGTGAGTGGTCATCGACATTTACCTGAAATTGCTCAGGGCTTAAAAGCCATGACAAATCAACACGTCAATTTAACATTTGTACCGCACTTAACGCCGATGATTCGAGGAATACATGCCACACTTTATGCGTCGTTGACACACGAAATTACGCAATCTCAGCTACAAGCATTATTTGAAAAACATTACGCAGATGAAAATTTCGTGGATGTATTACCACAAGGTTCACACCCCGATACCCGCAATGTACGTGGGAGTAACCGCTGTCAAATTGCTGTCCATCTCCCACAAAACGGGAAAACGGTTGTCGTTTTATCTGTGATTGATAATTTGGTAAAAGGCGCAGCGGGGCAAGCAGTTCAGGCGATGAATCTTTGTTTTGGATTCCACGAAAATCACGGTTTATCAACAGTCGCGCTGTATCCATAATTATTGACTATATCACTGTGAATAAGCCATAATTTAACAAATTTAACCTAAGCAATATATTTAAACTATGACAAATCCAATAATTTTTACCGACAGCGCAGCAACAAAAGTACACACATTAATTGAAGAAGAAGGTAATACACAATTAAAATTACGTGTTTATGTATCTGGCGGTGGTTGCTCAGGCTTTCAATATGGTTTCACTTTTGACGAAGAAGTGAATGAAGATGACACACAAGTAGAGAAAAATGGCGTCACCGTATTGATTGACTCCATGAGTATTTCTTATTTAAATGGCGCTGAAATCGACTATAAAGAAGATATTTCAGGTGCACAATTTGTTATCCGCAATCCAAATGCGACAACAACTTGCGGTTGTGGTTCGTCTTTTTCTGCATAACTATTTCTTCACATCATTGTCGTGACCAACGTAGGATATATTTCCTGCGTTGATAACCATCATAAAAACGCATTTTTATACCTATCGTTAAAGTTTTCTAAAGAGCAATAAATTATAGTCTCTGCTATGCTGTGGCACTGTTAAAGTAGCCAAGGAAATTTTCATGAATCACAAACACGCCATTTCTTGTCCAAATTGTGCACACCAATTTAATGCAGATGAATTACTGTACCGTCAAATTGAAGATAATTTACGTCAATCTTTTAGCGTAGAATTAGCTGATAAACAAAAACAGTTTGATCAACTCACAGCAACGCTCAACGCACAAAAATTGCAACTTGATTACGAAAAACAAACTCTGCAAACAAAAATCGCGCAAACAGTTGAAGAACAAGTCAGAAATGAAAAATTACTTCTAGAGCAAACACTGCGCAGTGACATCAAAATAACGTTAGAGGCACAACTGTCAACGCAAATGGAGGCTATGCGCACCGAACTCAATTCGCAATCCGAAAAACTACAAGAATTTAACAAAGCTAAAGCGGATATAGAGCGTTTGACACGTGAGAAAATGGAATTAAAAGGTGATATTGAGGCGCAAGCAGAAGCTAAATTAAATCAATTACTACGCGAAGAAAAACAAAAAATTGAGAGCAATCTTGAACTCAAAATGCGTGATAAAGAACACGAAATTGAACGATTAAAAAATCAGATTCAAGAAGCACAGCGTGTTGCAGAGCAAGGTTCTATGCAGGCACAAGGCGAAGTTCAAGAACTTGCAATTGAAGAATGGTTGCGCGATCAATTTCCCTTTGACGAGATTGCCGAAATCAAAAAAGGACAGCGCGGAGCAGATTGTATTCAAATTGTCCATACGCGCACACGTCAAAATTGCGGAAAAATTTGTTACGAAAGTAAGCGCACAGAAAATTTCAATAAAGACTGGATTGAAAAATTTAAAGGTGATTTACGCGCTGAAAACGCCACAATTGGCGTATTAGTAACGAAAACCATGCCTAAAGATTTTGAACGAATGGGGCTTTATGACGGTATTTGGGTGTGCAGTTTCGACGAATTTAAGGGTTTGAGTGCTGTGCTGCGCGAATCAGTCATTCAAATTAGCAGCTTAGTTGCAACACAAGAAAACAAAGGTGAGAAAAAAGAAATGCTCTACAATTTTGTAACGAGTAATGCGTTCAAATCTCAAATTGATGCAATCAATGATACTTTTTTACAAATGCGAGAAGATTTACATAAAGAACGCACGCACACGCAACGAACTTGGGCGCAACGCGAAAAACAACTCGAAAAACTAACGCTTAATACGTCTCATAATTTAGGTGCTATTGAAGGCATTTTAGGGAATCTATTAACACAAGATGAATTATCAGAGTCGTCTATACCTAAAGTGGTCATCGAAACAACGCATTCATTAGGGTCATCTTTAACAAAAAAATCCGTTGAAATGAAACAAGATAGTTTGTTTTAGATAATTACTGTCTAAGCCACGAATTTTATAAGATTAAGAACTCGTGGCTTATATCTCACTGAGAAAATTACCAACAATTTCGCGAATAATAATTTGAATCGCCATTGTTGCGATAATATTCATTGCAACGCTCATCAGAACTCATTGCAGGCTGTTGTTGATAGTAATTACCATAAAGTTGCCTTTCACGACGCTCTAATTCTCTTTCACGTTGACGCAATTGTTCTTCGCGTAATTCTTGGCGGACTAATTCACGACGATAATAATCTTCATTAGGATCGCGTTCAATGACCACCTCACGATCTCTTGTTACACCATAAAGCGCAGTGCCAGCAATTACACCACCAATAATAGCCGGTGCAATCCAGCGATTGCCACCACCCCTATTGTGATGATGATGCCCACCATAACCACCATACCCACCGTAATGACCATGCCTATCAGCCATTGCAGAAATAGGCAAAATCAACATAAGCGCCGCAGTTAAAACTTTTGATTTCATTTTATTTTTCCAAGTCAAAAAACACAAAAAATCCTCTAAAACCCGTCTAAAATATACACGCTAATGTTGACTCTGTGAATACAGTGCATCTACATTTTTTGTACGATTCGTCTATATTGGATTTTTTTCTGACGTTTTTGAATGAGTGTTTTTGCAGCGTCCTCGCCAAGGTGTGATTCGCCTCGTTTTTTCGCTAAAGCCATTTGTTTTTCACGTTCGCTAAAACGGGCTCTTTGCTCGAGTGTGACCTTGTCAAAACAGTGAGGACAGCTCACACCTTGCTGGTATTTATCACTGATTTTATCTATTTCTGTAATGGGTAGGCGACAGGCATTACATTGATCATAACTGCCTTTTTCAAGGTGATGATTCACCGTCACACGCTCATCAAATACAAAGCATTCACCTTCCCAAAGTGTGCTTTCAATGGGCATTTCTTCAAGGTACTTTAGAATACCGCCTTTGAGATGATACACCTCATCAAACCCTTGTTGTTTCAAAAAAGCTGTTGATTTTTCACAGCGAATCCCGCCTGTGCAGAACATAGCCACTTTTTTATGTTTATCTGAATCTAAGTTTTCTTTGACGTACTGAGGGAATTCACGAAAACTTTGCGTATTTGGATTAATGGCATTTTTAAACGTTCCAACTTGAAATTCATAATCATTCCTCGTGTCGATAACCAAAACCTCAGGATCATCAATTAGTGAATTCCAATCTTGCGCATTAACGTAAGTTCCAACCACTTGTTTTGGATCAATCCCCTCGATGCCCATTGTCACAATTTCTTTTTTCAATTTCACTTTCGTGCGATTAAAAGGAATTACGCTTGTAATCGATTCCTTGCATTCTAATTCTATTAAACGTGGATCTGATTTCAACCAAGTGATTACCTTATCAATGGCGTGACGCGAGCCCGCAATGGTGCCGTTAATCCCTTCATTAGCTAATAAAAGCGTACCGCGAACATGATTTTTTTCCATAACATCTTGAATCGGTTGACGCATGGCTTGATAATTTTCAAGTGTCACAAATTTGTATAACGCGCAAACAACAATTTGAGGCATTGGCATTTTCTCTTATTTATCAGTAGATACAAAAAAATCCGCCGGTTAAATTACGTATTTAACACACAAGCGGATTTTTCTGTTTTTAGAAAATTTATCTTTCTAAATATTGTAGTTTGTCTTTTTTACCATTCCATTCATCAGCGTCTGGCATTGCATCTTGAACTTCAGTTAATACAGGCCATGTTTTTGATAATTCAGCATTTAAATCAGCGAAAATTTCTTGGCCTTCAGGTAACTCATCAATAGCAAAAATAGCATTTGCAGGGCATTCTGGCTCACATAAAGTGCAATCAATACACTCATCGGGATCGATAACCATAAAGTTTGGTCCCACGTGAAAACAGTCTACAGGGCAAACATCAACACAATCCGTAAATTTACATTTAATACAATTATCGGTAACAACAAAAGCCATAGTTTAATACTCAAAAAGGATGAAAAGTTAAGTTTTTTGTTTAAAGACCATATTTTATAGCAGAATCTTAGGGTTTGCTAAACAAATGTGCCGGTGACGGTGGATTTTTTTGCTGTAAACAATGATATGCTGCGTTCTCGTACTTAATAGTTAGCGATTGTGAACCTTGGTGCTCAGTCAAAAACTTTTCTGCTTCAATAGCCGTTAAATCTTTCATCATAAAAGTGGCGATACATTCACACGCTTTATCTACACGCGGTTTATCCGAATCTGGATTATTTGAAGTTTTGAGTTCGCGTTGCTCACACTGATTGGCAAAGGCTACTTCAAATTTTTGCTTATCACTCGCGCTAACTTTTGAATCAAGCAAGCTATGACTAATTGGTGTGTTCTCTACCCCATTGGTTTGCATTTTGTTTTCTGTGCTCTTGTCATCAGAGCAACCAGTCATTATCAGAATAACGAAACTCGTAAAAAGGGCTTTTAAAAAAATATTTTTTTTCATAAAGGTAAACCGAAAAAATAGGTAAAATGCCATTATGCTAGAACTAGAAAAAAAAGCAACGCACTGCGTTTATTTTCACATTTAAATTCAATTCATAAACGACATGAACGACATCTATTCAAAATCGCCTTATAAAGAAATTATTGCTACATTTTTGAAGTTTTGTGAAAAAAATAAATACCCACCCAAAACAGATATTATCAAAATTGGTGATATTGGTGATCGCTTATATTTTATTATTGAAGGTTCAGTGGCGATTTTCGCTGAAAATGAAGCAAACGATCAAAGTAATGATTTAATTTTAGCCTATCTTGGTAAAAATGAATTTATTGGTGAAATTGGAATATTTAAAGGTGAGGAAGTTCGTAAAGTCAACGCGAGAACACGTGAAAGTTGTGTGCTCGCCGAAATTAGTTATGCGTATTTAAAAGAAGTACTTCACAAAGATTTACTTTTCTGCGCACCTGATATTTTATACCTTATTGGTGAGCAGCTGGCGACACGCCTACTTGCAACTAGTAATAAATTATGTGAGCTTGCTTTTATTGACGTTGAAGGTCGAATTGCACATGCACTTCTTGATTTATGCAAATCGCCTCAAGCAATTACACATCCTCAAGGTATGCAGCTGCACATTTCTCGACAAGAAATCGGACGTATAGTAGGATGTTCACGTGAAATGGCAGGGCGAGCAATTAAAGAATTAGAATTAAAAGGGCTTGTTTCGTCACACGGAAAAACCATTGTGGTTTATGGAACACGTTAACTTTTAACATTCAAGTGATATGCCTCAATTAACCCCACCCTCGCCTATTTTGGCATTTGAAGATACCGATTTTCTAAAACGAGAAGAATTGCGCGGTATCCGCATGCAATTAGAATTACTTAAACCAAATCTGATTTTCTCAGAACACGGCATTAATCAAACCATTGTTATTTTTGGAAGTGCTCGTACGTCTAGTACAAACAACAATTATTATTTAGAAGCAAGACGATTGGGTGCATTAATTACAACGCATTTTATGACTGAGCCGCAATCGTTAATTGTTGTGACTGGCGGTGGCGGCGGTATTATGGAAGCGGTTAATCGTGGCGCGTTAGATGTAGGTGGTAAAAGCGCCGGATTTAATATTTCTTTGCCTCATGAGCAAATACCTAATGCCTATATCACTCCCGATTTATGTTTTGAGTTTGAACATTTTTCTATGCGAAAAATGCAATTTTTTATGCGCGCTAAGGCTTTGGTGGTTTTTCCAGGTGGTTTTGGCACGCTTGACGAATTATTTGAAGCGCTGACATTGATTCAAACACAAAAAATCCCACGCATTCCAGTGATTTTATATGATAAATTTTATTGGGAAAATATAATCAATTTTAATGCGCTACTTAATGCGGGTATGATTTCAGCTGACGATTTGGCCTTAATTGAATATGCTCAAACAAGTGATGAAGCATGGGAAATTATTTCCTGTTTTATGTCAGAAAATGAATAAATAATGAAATTAAGTTGTCATATTTCAAGTCTTAGTCCATAATACACAGGTCTTCAGCAAATATAGCTGACAGCGTTATGGTAGTTGTATCGGTTCTCTCGCAACGATATGCTGCGAACCCCGCCAGGTACGGAAGTAAGCAACGGTAGCAGCGGATTCGTGTGCCGAGATGCAGCTGGTGCACCTACCACCCAACCTCCTCCCACGTCATTAACGAAATCCCGTCATGAATTATCAGGTGCTTGCTCGAAAGTGGCGACCGCATAATTTCAATGAAGTTGTCGGACAAACCCACGTCATAACCTCATTAACTAACGCGCTAAAACATCAACGTCTTCACCAAGCCTATCTTTTTACAGGCACACGCGGTGTAGGCAAAACTACGTTAGCTCGTATTTTAGCGAAGGCTATCAATTGTGAAAATCTTCAAAATTTTAATCCTTGTGGTCACTGCGCTATTTGTATAGCTGTCGACGAAGGGCGTTTTTTAGATTTGATTGAAGTGGATGCAGCTTCGCGAACAAAAGTCGAAGATACACGTGACTTACTCGATAACGCGCAATACGCGCCTAATCAAGGACGTTATAAAGTCTATCTCATTGACGAAGTACACATGCTCTCCGGGCATAGTTTCAACGCACTTCTCAAAACACTTGAAGAACCCCCACCACACGTTAAATTTCTTCTTGCTACTACCGATCCGCATAAAATTCCGGTTACGGTCTTGTCGCGTTGTTTGCAATTTAATTTAAAACGCTTGTTACCTAGCGAAATTTTTACGCAAATGGGGTTTATTCTTACCCAAGAAAAAATCGAATTTGAATCAGACGCCTTAAAACTACTTTCACGTGCTGCGGACGGAAGTATGCGTGATGGTTTAAGCTTACTTGATCAAGCTATTGTTTATGGCAATGGTCGTGTAAATAATGATGATGTACATGCCATGCTTGGATCGATTGCGAAGCAACCCGTTGAAGCGATCTTGTATGCTCTTGCGCAAGCCAATGCACCGGCTATTTTAGATCACATTGATGAACTAAGTCAGCTCAGTCCAGATTTTACGGATTTGTTGCAACAATTATTGCAATTTCTGCATCGAATCGCGCTTGTGCAGCACGTACCGACGACATTAACGCATGATTTAGACGTTGATGTGGTTGCAGAGCTTGCAAAACAGTTATCTCCCGAAGACGTGCAACTGTATTACCAAATTGGTTTACTTGGTCAAAAAGATTTAGAACTTTCACCTGATCCACGAAGTGGTTTTGAAATGGTGATGTTGCGAATGCTCACTTTTCGACCTGCGAAAATTAGCGCACAAGCCAATATATCTCCAGCAGCTAATGCCAATGCAATCGCGCCTGCAGTCATTGAGCAAATTCCATCACAACCGACTATTGCACCAACACTTCATCAGCCTTCTTCGCCACCTCAGTTAATTGCTCCACAAGAAACAGCAGTGCATCCCGTTGCAATGCATTTGCAAAACTGGGAATCGATGGTCGCAAATTTGAAAAGCGGAATGACCAAACAATTTGCGAGTCGCTGTGTGTTAGAACACCTAGATGATACTCAATGTAAATTAAGTTTAGACCCGGAATTTCAAAGTTTACTTGACGACGATTCAATGGAAAAACTTGAAAAATCGCTTCGAGAGTTGCTTGCAAAACCTATCAAGTTAAGTATTGAAGTAAAAACGCTAGACGCACACACACCGGCACAGCTTATTACGCAAGCGCAAGAAAATCGACAACAAGAAGCCGTCCAAGCTATTTATGAAGATAGGTCGATTATCTATTTTCAAGATAATTTTGACGCTCAAGTTTTACCCGAAACTATACAACCTATTTAGATTTTATATAAAAGGAAATGCTATGAAAAATGCACTTGGCAATTTGATGCAACAAGCTCAAAAAATGCAAGAAGACCTCAAAAATGTTCAAGATGAATTAGCGCTAATGCAAATTGTTGGCGAATCAGGCGGAGGCCTTGTCAGTATTGTGATGACAGGCAAACGTGAAGCACGCAAAGTCACTATTGATCCCTCATTGGTTGGTGATGATAAGGATATGCTTGAAGATTTAGTCGCAGCAGCCATTAACGACGCTGTGCATAAAGTAGACAAAATGAAAAAAGAAAAAATGGCGGATATTACCGCAGGAATGCCCTTGCCTGCCGGATTTAGTCTACCTTTTTAACGAAAATCGCGTCTACACACAAACAATTCGTTTTATGTAGACGCGTGTTACCGATACCACTTACCTTATAATATTCACTCAACACCATGCAGATAAAAACGACGTTTAAAGCCGCTTGGTGGCTAAAAAATGCCCATTTGCAAACACTCTACCCTGCGTTGTTTCGCAAAATTCCCCCACCACCACGCCATCGTGAGCGTTTAATAACGCCTGATAACGATTTTTTAGATATAGATTGGTGCGGTGATTACGAAAATAAAAGTTTACCGTTAATTATTTTATTGCATGGATTAACCGGAAGCTCCGACTCTGTTTACATCAAAGCACTGCAACATTGTTTGTTAAAACAAAATATGCGCAGTGTTGCATTAAACTTTCGGGGCTGTAGTGGTGAACCTAATCACGTTGCTCGTTGTTATCATTCTGGTGATACGCAAGATATTCATTTTTTATATCAAACGCTACGTGAGCGAGAACCTGAAATAGTTTTAGGTGCAGTGGGTTTTTCACTGGGTGGTAATGTACTTTTAAAGTGGCTTGGTGAGCAAGGGAGCGAGGTATCGTTATTTGCGGCAGTAGCTGTATCAGTGCCATTTCTTTTGAATGCGTGTGCGAGCAAACTCGATCAAGGTTTTTCAAAATTTTATCGCGCAAATTTACTCCGTGAATTAAAAATCTATGTTTCAGAAAAACATAAAAAATTAGAAGCAATTGGTAATCATGACGATGCTCGAAAAATAAGATCTTTGGGGGATTTATCGCGTATTTCATCTTTTTGGGAGTACGACGAACGTGTTGTTGCTAAATTACACGGATTTGACAATGCGCATGATTATTATAGCCGTTCAAGCTCAAGACAGTTTTTAAAAACAGTGTCCGTTCCGACACTTCTTATTCACGCGATTGATGATCCTTTTATGACAAAACAGGTTATTCCTAAATACGAAGATTTATCAGTTTTTGTACAATCTGAAATTTGCGAAAACGGTGGTCATGTCGGTTTTGTATCAGGTAAAAATCCTTTTAAGCCTTTTTACTGGCTCGATACTCGCATTGCTGAATTTTTGTTAGGTGTCATAAAAAATAACATTTCATAATCAACTGAGGCTCTTGCAAAACTATTATGTTTTAACCGGGTGTGTTGGGATTAACTGATCACTGCCCAAAATGGCACGCACCACCCAATGCCCAATAAAAAACCACCCCTGCGTTGCCACAAGGACAGTTTTCTTTTCAAAATAATGACGAACGTGTGCGATTAACGTTTGAAGAATTGACCATTCTTGAATACTGGATTAGAGAAATTTAATAGCTGCGATAATAATACCGCCTACTGAGATAGTAGTAGCAAATGACCAAATCATAAAATGATCTATTCTTGACGTGAGCTGTTCAAAACGTTTATCTACCTGTTCAAAACGTTTGTCTACTTGTTCAAAACGCTTGTCCATGTCTTCACGCAATTCACGCATTTCAGAACTTAAACGCTCGTTCATCTTTAGCATTTCGCTGCTGAGTCGAGCATCCAAATTTTGCATATCACTGCGCAAATCCACGTCCAAATGCGCAAAATGGTTCGTTTGGGCTTTAAGCATCAAAATCATCATCTGCTCAGGTGCAATGCCTTCGCCACTGGCCACTTTTTCCATGACCTTCTGCGCTTGCCCATCTAGCCAATCATCAAAAAACTTGTCATCAAACATTGTTTCACCCAGTTTGTTTGTATGTAAATCATGCCTAATCATAACACGTCACTGCCCACAATGGCACGCACCACCCAATGCCCAACAAAAAACCGCCCCTGGGTTGCCACAAGGACTGTGATGGTTAACTTTCAGTAT
>Ga0209358_10001225_pt1 | contig 20828 bp, 20 predicted proteins | sample LauGreFa1BDMLBSN_2_FD_187574 | JGI IMG/M metagenome (GOLD analysis project Ga0209358, IMG submission 187574) | Freshwater lake microbial communities from Lake Michigan, USA - Fa13.BD.MLB.SN (SPAdes) (version 2) | ecosystem: Environmental > Aquatic > Freshwater > Lake | place: Lake Michigan, USA...
TTTTTTATTTTGTTACGATAAATTTTTTTATTTTTTGTAGAAAACCAAAAACTTATTTTCTGTGGCTATTTTATGGCAACAGATGGCAACAATATTAAGCAAAAAACTAGCAATAAATATTATTGCGAAATTTGTGACTATGGAACCAGTAGAAAGAGTAATATAGACAATCACTTTTCAACATTGAAACATATGAATTCAACAAATGGCAACAAAAACAAGCAAAACAAGCAAATGAATGAAAATGTAATTCAACAATATATTTGTGAAATATGTCAAAAAAGTTATAAAGATAGAACTGGGTTATGGAAACATAAATCGAAAGGCAATTGTGTAAAAACAAATGAAATATTAGATAACAACACTAGTATCTGTCAAATAAACAATGATTTTTCACCAGAAATAATAAAACTTATAACTGAATTGGTGAAGGGACAGCATGAATTACAAGAATCAATCATAGAATTATGTAAAAACGGTACTCATAATACCAATAATACTATCAATAATACCAATTCGCATAACAAAGCATTTAACTTGAACTTTTTCTTAAACGAGACCTGCAAAAATGCGATGAATATTTCAGATTTTGTGGAATCTATTCAGTTACAAGTGAGTGACCTAGAAAATGTCGGCGAACTGGGATTTGTAGAAGGTATTTCGAATATTATTGTGAAAAATCTGAATGCACTGGATATTACCCAACGACCCATTCATTGCACCGACAAAAAGAGAGAAACCATTTATATTAAAGATGAAAATATATGGGAAAAAGACGAGGACCAATGCAAAATGCGCAAGGCTATCAAAAAAGTGGTGACCAAGAACATGCGTTTAATTCCAAAATTCAGAGAGCAATATCCTGATTATAAAAACTCCTATTCCAAAACCTCGGATAAATACAATAAACTCATTATAGAATCCATGGGTGGTTCTGGGGATAACGATGCGGAAAAAGAAGATAAGATTATTCGTAATATTGTGAAAAACGTGGTGGTGGATAAGTCCGTTTAGAAGTCATTTCTCTACATTTTGTAGAGTAAATCTTTATTTTTGGTCGTTTTTAGGTCCCTTCACATGTAGTATTGATGAATTCTTTTCGGCAAGACTTTTTTGGAAAATCCATTTTTGGACATTTTTTTTGTCCATTTTTGAAAACCCAAAATACTTTATGCCAAAAATGTTTCTGAGACCATAATTGAAATTTATGGTGTGGCGGCAAAAAAAATATTTTTTATTTTGTGACGATAAATTTTTTTATTTTTTGTGTAAAATTTTAAATTTTTTTCTTTAGCTAACATAATGGAAACTTTAGGTGATGTTTTGGTGACAAAAAAAATGAGCAAAACGAGCAAAAAATATTATTGTGAATATTGTGACTATACATGCTGTAAAAAATACAACTTAGACAGACATTTAATGTCTAGCAAGCATACTAAATCAGCAGTTAGCAAACAAAATGAGGAGCAAAAGGAGCAAAATGAGGAACACAATGAGCAAAATAAGGAACACAATATTACTAACAAAAATAAACAAAACATTGATAAATTTGTATGTCAAAATTGTAATAGAGAGTATAATTCAAGAAACGGTCTATGGAAACACAAAAAGACTTGCAAAAACGCATACAAAACTGATTCCGAAGGAGTCAGCGATATTATTTCTAATACTAATAACTATAATGAAATTCTAGAATTGAAGGAGTTTATGAAATATTTGATGAAAGAGAATTCTGACATGAAAAACATTATGATGGAAGTAATCAAAAATGGTACTCATAATACTAGTAATACTATCACCACCAACTCGCACAACAAAGCATTCAACTTGAACCTTTTCTTAAACGAGACCTGCAAAGATGCGATGAATATTTCGGATTTTGTAGAATCCATCAAGTTGCAGGTGAGTGACCTGGAAAATGTCGGAGAACTTGGTTTCGTAGAAGGTATTTCGAATATTATTGTGAAAAACCTGAATGCACTCGATATAACCAAACGTCCCATTCATTGCACCGACAAAAAGAGAGAAACCATTTATATTAAAGATGAAAATATATGGGAAAAAGATGAGGACCAAAGCAAAATGCGCAAGGCCATCAAAAAAGTGGTCACCAAGAACATGCGATTAATACCAAAATTCAGGGAACAATACCCTGATTATAAAAACTCCTATTCCAAAACCTCGGATAGATACAATAAACTCATTATAGAATCCATGGGTGGCTCAGGGGATAACGACGCGGAAAAAGAGGATAAGATTATTCGTAATATTGTGAAAAACGTGGTAGTGGATAAAAGTTTGTAAATATTTTCTATAATATTTATAATATTTTTTATAATATTATTGTATAATGGCCAAGTTGCAAGCGAGTGGTGCCAAGTTTACGAACGGCACAATGTTTTCTTGTTGTAATATTTTGATGTGTGTTGCGATTGTATTCATAATATTACATATTTTAGGATACACAAATGCATCAGTTCATTGTAAAGAAGGAATGAGTGGAAGTAAAATGACACCTTTGGTTTGGATTATTGTAGCATTTATTATTTTCATCGGCATAGTCGCCTTATTTGGTATGTTCAAATCAGCCAGTAATAGGTAAAAATCTAAATGGACACGTTGTTTTGTAACGTCTCGTCTAGTTAGTGAAATTTTTCTATATTTTTTGTAAAATATAGAAAATATTGCGTTATTTATTTTGATAAATCTACGATAAATATTCTTTGAATAATTCAATTGTGTTTTTTCCAGATTCTTTTACTTCTTTATTCGAACCCAAATCTAAATTCAATTCTGTTATATCAACATTGACAACATTTGTTCTATTTTTAAGTTCTCGTAAGACATTTTTACCAATTTCCATTTCTATTCCACCTGTGACGGCTGTTCCAGTTGACGGAATATAACTTTTATCCATACAATCTACATCAAATGACAAATGAACTGGATTGTTTCCTGCAAAAGCCAATATTTTATTCATTGCATTTTCATAATCAGTATTTAGTTCATTGGGTTCAATAAATTTAATGTTATGTTCATACACTATATTTCTTTCAAATATATCCCAACATCTACTACCAATATAAAGCAAATTGTCGAATTTTAATTTGCGTTTAATAAAATCGAAATGCTCGTTTTTGTCTAGACCAGTTACAAAACTTAAAGGCATACCATGGAAGTGTTTTGATTTCGATTTTTCATAAGTATTTATATCCGCATGTGCGTCAAAATAAATAACTTTTGTATTAGGATAACGATTCAATGTATCCGCTATGGTTGCAATAGACATTGAATGGTCTCCGCCAATATTTATTTTTGGTCCACCAAATTTTTTATTTGCTTTATACAAATCACTTATATTCGTAAATAAATCACCAGTATTTTTAACTTGAACAATGTTGTGTTTCTTTTTATTGATATGTTTGGCTAAAAATTTGGGTGCTTTATCTACTCCGTGTTTTGTTTGCCCTAAATCGTGTGGAAATAATATAATTGTTTTGAACCCTCTTTTAGAGTAATTTTTCAATGTTTTGGGTCTTGAATATGTTTTTCTAATTCTATACGCAAAATTTCGTTTTGTGTTTCGTTTAGGTCGGTGACAATCATTTATGCCGAAAAGCGATACAGCTTGTTTTACCTTTTTAGTTTTATTAGGCATATAGAATATATATATAAAATAATATATATTTTCTATAATAATTTTCTATAATAATTTTCTATAATAATTTTCTATACTAAATTTCTATTGTGGATTATATTTTGTAATCCGCTTCAAGAGTGTCGACCACTCTCTTTCGCATTTGATAATTCAAACAATACATCAAAAGTGAAGGATGCAACTCATTCACGTATTTTTGCACAACAGTATTTGTGACAAATAATTTTTGTTCTCGTAGCTCATTCAAATATTTCTGGTGAATGGTATACATATGAGTTCTATATTGTTCAGAAAATTCAATCAATGGTTTTTCCTTTTTAATGTAACAAGAAATATAATTGCTGAATAAGGTATTGGTAAATAAATGCACCTGGTCACGGAATCCAGAAAACTCTCGTTTATGCTCAGGATAAAATTTCAAAAAATCACCAACTTTTCCAGTTTTTCTTAAAGACAAATATTGATACTGTAATTTAGGCTGGTTACCTCTCAAATTCCGCACTTGTTCATAAACAGGGTTTCGAATTTTAGCTCTTTCGCCAGTGCATTTATTATGCAAAACAACACCCATAATATCATATGGAGTATTCATAGATGCATATTTCTCGATTAAATCGGAATATTTATCAAATTTATAAATTTTTGGAAACATCACCGTTGTGCCGAGTGCAAAAAATATGTCTCTAAAATCTTGTGCATCATATACATCTACATAAGTACTGTTTTCTTCATTGTGTATAGAATAAACGGCTACCAAATATAATTGCGGCTTTTTAAATGGCACAACAATTCTATTTTCTGGATGTTGAACTACAAAACTATAACACTTATCTTTTTCCAAATTATCTAATAATAAGCCATTTTCCTTTGCTGCTTCCAAAAACATTTCTCTAAATGTTCGCGCACGTGGGCCTTTGTAAAAACTCGAAGTGGCGCCAACTGTATTACGTGTGGAAATTTCCCATCCACCATCTACTCCAATGGAACCATCCCAAAATACATTAATCATGGTGCCTTCAATAAATTCTTCAGCCACAATACCAGTGGTAGTTTCCGAATATTTTTGAATAAATTGTTCGCTTACAATTGATTTAGGAGGCGCAAAAGCGACCACATTGTTACTCGCATTTACTACCACGGACCTGCATAAACCATAACTAGGAATTAGGTCGACATTTAAAAAATTTTTATCATAACGAATAACACGATAACTTGAGTTATTAAATGTTCTACACTCGACCTTGTTTAATTTTAGTATAGTTGGCATATTTTTGTCATCCCCAGTAATTATATTATTAAACCCTGTAATGTTGGATAATATATATCGTGCGCTACTCATTTATTAATATGTATAATTACATATTTATCTTTAAATTATATTTTATTATTGATTTATACTTAAGCAAAAAATTCTATTCTAAATATAGAAACAAATGTTATCAAATATTGAAACCGAAGAGAAACAACAAGATAAACAAAGTGAAGAAGAGACCAAGAAAGAGACAAATGAAGAGATGAATGAAGAGAGAAATGAAGGTACAAAAGAAGAGAGAAATGAAGAAGAAAATGATATTAAAAATACAAAATCCACATCTGAAAGTGACAACAATAATCCGAAACCTAATCCGAATGATACAATATTAGAACTGCAATTAGGTGACGTGATACACATTACGAATCCATTAAATGATGAATTAAATGACCAAACCTTTATTATTGATTATATAGACAAATCGAAGATGTATCTTATTAATACAAGCTCCATGAGCCGAATTCGTCTTTCAATCACTCCAGACGGAACTCTTGGTGATGGTAATATAACACGTATAGCTATATTAAGTAGAAGTGATAGTCCTAGTTACGCTAGACAAAATGAATTATTACCTGGCACATGGATAAATGTTTATTTTGAGGGAGATTTCCCAGTGATTATTACTGGCGAAATTACTAATTTAGAAAATGATATGATAGAAATAAAAACAGTGGACGGTGATGTGATTTACATAAATTTCGATTACAAGGGAATACCTGAGAATTTACCAATTGAACTGATTGAAATTAGAGAGAAACCAAATGCACCTTTATCGAAAGAGCAAGGGCAAGAAGAACAACCTCTAGAAGAACCTCTAGAAGAACCAGAAGAACTAAAGAGAGAAACTATATTTGTCGACCCAGAGAAAATACAATTAAACGTTCCAGTCAAAAATATTAAAGACCAATTGCGTGAATTTATTATCAAGGCCGACCAAGTAAAGTTCGGCGATGAAGAGTTTGGCCCCATTGTGCAATATGTGGATGTAACTGCAAAAAGTCAAAGATATAGTATTGAAACACAAGTTAGCGATTTATTAGATGAATTATTATCCACAATTCCAAATTCACAAAGAACATCCAGAGTTCTGAATAACATACACATTATGATAGAACGGTTCAAACAATTACGCGAACATTTTTCCTATTTCGATAAATATGGAAATGTAGAAGGTCCTATGGTGAAGGAAGCGACCTACAAGCCGTTATCTGAATATTTTTTTAAATTCAAGTTAAATTTATACTGGATTTTACCTGTTGTTAAAAATGTTAAAAAGGTGTATAATACTGATTGGAAAGACGAAAACAACGATGTTGTTCATTTAGACTTAGACAGGGATATTATGAATATTTTAGAATTAATTGAAAATTATAAATCAAATGATTTTCCTGTTGACCAAAATAAATATGCCTCATTATATGCAGAGCTAAATCCTTATTTAACCCCTTTCCAATTAGTCGGAGATGAAACATCTGGAATTATTGACGAAAAACATGTTCTTTTCGATGTTAACACGATTGTTGATAATTTAGAAGAAATGTATTCTTCTATTTCCAGTGGTAAATCCATCCGCAATAGACGTTTTGTCATTCAAAAATACAACACTTCACTTACTAAATTGGATACAGTTGATTCAACTGGCGCAAAACTAGTAACCGTTCGAACAAATATAACAAACAACGATACCATGTCAATTAAATCATTTTTAACTTTACCTGAACAAATTATAAGGTTTTCAAAAATAAATCTTCCAGGAACCAGTATTTTAGATAAAGCAAATCTAAACTTGGCATTTTTAAATTATTGGGAATTACTGAAAAAGAAAACAAATGTCAATGATATTTTTGTTGATAGTTTTGAACAAGAATTAGAGTTTAATGAGCAGAATTTCGCCAATAATATTAAAAATTTTGCTTTAAATTTAAGTGATGAAGATTCCAAGGGCATTCATAAAGGAGAATTGTATCATAAATTTATTAAAACAATCATACCAAAAACAAAGATTTTATTTAATTTGATGAAAAAATATATCAAAGGAAAATTATCCATCGTAGATGTAGTATCCTATTTGGAACCATTTTTAATATACACCGATGATTTAACCTTCATGCAATATAAAGAAATCGTATCTTTTATAGACGAACAAATATCAAAATATAATAAAGACTTTGTAGAACGTTCACGCATTTTCAAAATGATTGGACAAAACAAAACAAAACAAATGTTAGTGCCTTCCAACGCATTTTCCATCATTGATATACTGAATAAAAATCTGCGCAACGAAGTTATACATGAAGGATACGATATGTATAATCCAGAAACCACCTTTACGAACTCGGAAATTTTACGCAAATTAACCATCAGAGATAATACAAAGTTATACACCACTGCTCTTTCGGTCCAAAGTTTCCCATTAATGTTTCCTAGTGAATTTTCGAATCTTTTCGAAGAAGAAAAGAAAAAAATAGATGGTAAAATAAAAAAGGCCGATGAAGAAGACAAATGTAAAACCATTACCATTGCCAAATACTATACTTCCTTAGATGAATTAAATGCGGACAGCGATAAAACCATTTATTTCGATAAAAAATACGACAAAACAAATTACGGCGTATTAGAAGAAGTATACGGAAAGGAAGTTCTCTCGATGTCTACCGAGGATTTGCGTGCACATATTAGTAAAGATTTGATGCAAAAGAAAAAATTCACCCAAACTGAAGCTGAATACCAGGCAAATACATTAATAGATGGTCACAAAAAAGTAATAGACGGACAATTTGCGCTATTATATAAGGGTTATAATGAGAACATAGCCATTGAAGTAGATTATTACGTTCGCACGAATAATAAATGGGTATTGGACGAAGATTTGAATAAAGAGGCCCACCAAATCAAGATAAACACCGATGAATCTTCTATTTTATGTGATATGCAAAAACAATGTATAAATGTCCCAGGAAATATTGATGATAAATGCGAAAGTGTCAAAACCGACGAATTGGGATTACAAACCAAACTGCTCAAAGATGTAATTAGTGAATTTGATATGAAATATAAAATGTCAAAAGAAGAATTCCAAAAATCGGTTACCGATAAATTCAACTATTTTAAATCTATCATTGCGGTTCTCACCAAAATAGAAACGAATAATATGTTGAAATATAACAATCAAAAATATAAATTAGGAGCCGTTTCCGAAGAGGATAAAACGATAAAACCTATATCGCCGTTTCAAGAAATATTAAATTTGATTTTAGGTCAAAAGGATTTTGTTAAAAAACAAAACGATATTGTTAAATTCACCAACACTTATACTAGAAAAGCATTGCAAGGGTTAGGACCCTTGGGTGAATTCGAAAGCACACATTGGTTGTATTGTATTAAAACACATGTTCCATTGTTGCCCTCTTTTAAATACGAATTAGCGGAATCTTTTGTAGTGGAAGGTCAATATGGTTATCGCGATTATTTGGAAATCGTCAAATCCAACATAGGCAAACAAAGTGACGACGGTGATTGGTGGTGTGATGAGCATAGTGGATGGCCTATTTGTCCGACAAATTTTGATATTGAAGAAGGGTATGAAGAAGGATTCAAGGTTTCTAGTAGAGCAGTCATGGAAGAAGACGCTGGAAATAAAATTGTGTCTGGGTTGGCTGAAAAAACGGTCAAATATGACAGTCCTGATTCTCGTATGGTCAATAATATTATAAACACTCTCTCGGTTGCCATGGGTATACATCTAGAAACACAAAAAGAGTTCATCATGAACTGTGTATTAGACTCTATTCGAAATACAGTAGAATCCGAGAGTGATTACAAGCAAATGGTAAGAGAAATGGCCGAAAAAGGTAAGAAAACAATGTCCTACAAGGAGTTTTACAATACATCTCTTTTATATTATACACTTGGTATGTTCTTAATTGCGGTTCAAAGTGCAATACCGTCGATAAGAACTAGAAAAACCCATCCAGGGTGCGTGCGGTCTTTTCATGGCTACCCATTTGAAGGAACCGGCGATTTTAGTAGTTTGACTTATTTAGGTTGTGTAGCCTATGATATTAGAGAATCTGGTGAGCCATGGAATGTTTTAAAAGGGAAAAAACAGGATGCTATTATAAATAAAATAAAGAGTGTGATTAATGATGTATTATTAACTATTCCTGATGTAAAAAGGAAATTTGACGAAAAAACAGAATATTTATTGACGTCTCCTTCTACCGAAATTCCAGAAGAACATGATATTTCGAAATGGTCGCAATTTTTGCCACCATTGGTGAATTACAAGATGAAACATTTAGCGAACATTTCGCCAGAATTTAAAAAGGCATTAATGTCGGATTTGCGTTCAGGCACGATTCAACAAAGAGAGAAGTTATTGGTCATTGATTCGAAAATCATACAGTTCTCTCTATCTATTGTCGAACGAATCCAAGAAATAGTAAAGAAACATCATTTGCTTCTTCATAGTTCAGGAAACGAACCTTATTTAGAAAACGCCTGTTGCGAGACGAAAGACAATGAAACAACGGTAGACTATTTCATATCCAAAGACCCCAGAATTGCCGAATACAACCAAATTGTTACCCAATTGTCGAATATGATGGAGGATATTACCAGTTATTCGGAAGGCAGTTTGTTTTACAGCAATATCAATACGAAAAACAAATACCCTTCTATTCATACGGAATTTAATGAAAAAACAATATATTTGGCCTTTATTTATTTCTGTAAATTCAAATCACTCATTCCTATTCCAGAGGTTTTGCTACCATTATGTAGTGATAAACCTGATTCCACTTTAATAAACCCCAACGATTCCATGGAACGAATTATCCAGAAACTGAAAGATGATGGTCGAAATTATAAAAACGAACATTTTTTGAGATTACTTCAATTGATTAGTCAACACAATATTATAAATATTAATGTGGACCAAAAAGAAGTATCGTCTATTACCAAATTAGCCAAAACAATCGAAGCCATTGATGATGAAAATGATGAGGTGTTGGAAAAGTCCTTGCGAGAACTTATGAATAAATCCATGGACTCCTTTGATATTGCTACGGAAGCATATACCAAGGAAATAAAGGACTTGAATAATTTTTTAATTCGCAACATTGAATCTATGAAAGAAGAACTGGTTGATTTTGTCCAAAAAAACAAAGGAGCGAATACCACGAATAGTTCAGTGAGAAAAATGACCAAAACGATAGAGAATTTATCTAAATGGGCTACGGATGAATCATCTAGACACGAAAATATGAAAATTTCAGATGACAAATTATATAATATTGTGAATTTCTATAAGAATTTCATAGACAATTTTGTAAATATTTTCCCAAATATAATTTTAAATAAGGTAAATTATGGTGATGTGCACATTCCAACTTATTATGGATTTTCCTCTAGACATTCATCGAAAATAAGAAAATTTATTGGCGACTATTATGAGAAACTAAAACCATTTTATGGAGTTCCTACGTTGAACAATGTATTAACCACGATACAACGCAGCGCGAAAAATTTGGTTAGAATAGCCAATTCAACTCCTAGCTTTACGAGTATCAAAATAAGCGAAGATAAAATTATAAAACCGATATTTGACGAAAGAACGAGTCGATTCTTATTTGAGTATTATTTGTTACGAGTATTTATTAATTATATTGAATTAGCGGATGACACAGACATGATTGTTGCCGAAGTCCAAAAGGAGGATGAAACCGCTACTATTTTTACCATTGAATATTTGGAAGAAGTTGAAACCAATATTGATTTATCAGTGGCGTCTAGAGGCGGAAATGATACTAGAATATTATCTGGTAATCAAAAACTATTGCGACAAAAAACGGCCGAAATGTTGTTAGCCTTTATTGGTATTATGGACAACCAGAAAGATACCATTGATACCTCTTATGAAGAGGTCCAGGACCGAATATTCAAATTAAAAGAAACTGAAAAGAATTTAGTGACCGATAGACTGAAACGAATGACAGATGAGTTAAGAGATGCCGATACGATTCTCAAAATCAATAAGCTTGGCATGTATAGCAAAGGAATGCAAAAAGGACTAACCACTTTAGACAAGGATTTCTACGACGAAGAACAATCTTTTAGAGATAAAATGACACAAGCCGAGAGAAATATTCGTAAAAACAATATGGATGCCAATGATGAAAACATTGATATTTTATTAGATGAACATCTTGAGCAGCAACGAGTAGAAGCAGAAATTGACGCAGAAGTGTATGACATGGAATATATGAATGAAGATTTCTTTAATGGAAATACGGATGGGGTTGGCGCGCCAGAAGAAGAATATGACGATTATCAAGAAGACTATTAGTAATCCACCGTTGACTTGTTTGCTTTATTCAAGAAAAGACGCTTAAACATATTTAGTAAATATACTATAGATGAATGAAGCATTATTAAAAAAATTACCACATGATGTTATTATCAATCATATTATTCCATATACTTATCAAACACAACCGTTGAGTTTATTACGCGATATTCGTAGTTATACTCGTGAATTTAGATTTGTTCAGGATGTATATTATACGGAATACAATCCGTCTGTTTTATTATGTGATTTGATACGATTTTCTAATAATGATGGAGTCGCGCCGATATATGGTATTGAATATAAATATGAATTGTTATTGCGTAGAAATTATGTTTTATCTAGCAAATGTAAAACATATATAATACAATATGTGTTTCAGAATATTCATGGCAAATTGCAGTATAAAACAGAGAACAAAATAAAATTTTTATGGGGGTTATTCACTTCACAAGAAAGATTAAATTTTATTGATGAATATATTTTGTTATAAGAAAACGCACAATTTAGACTAATTGGTAAAATATGGATAGAATTGAAAATTTGGTAAAAATAAATGTACAATATTTATATATTATGGCACCAGGATTTTTAGTATGAGCAGGAGGAGCAGGAATTAACTTCTTCGCAATTACACTTACCGTAACAGGTTTAGGCGCTAATAAAAGTTTAGTGATTCGTTTAACGCCCAATGGTGATGCAACATCGGTAGAAACCATCACCATAACTACCAACGGTGATACCACATTTGATACACGTTTCAATACAGGCGACACATATGATTTAGCTGTAGATAGTTACCCAGATGGTCAAACCTGCGTGCTTAGTTCTATGACTGGCACTATGACTGGTCATTTAACAATTACTGCGGATTGTTCAGACATCCCCACCAGTAATGTTTGTTTCCCTGCCAAGACACCTGTAATCACGAATCAAGGTCCAGTCAATATTGAGGACATTAACCCATCTATTCATACTATTCGCAATAAGAAAATCGTGGCCATAACCAAGACCGTTGCACATGATAAGAACTTGGTTCGTATTGCCAAACATGCTTTAGGCCATTTATACCCAGAAAAAACCACATTCATCAGTGAAAACCATAAAGTGTTATTCCAAGGGCAAATGGTCAAGGCAAAGCATTTGGTAGATGAAACCAAGAATATTACCAATGTGCCATACAATGGCGAAGCCTTATACAATGTATTATTGGAAGAGCATGAAAAAATGCAAGTCAATAATTTAATTGTAGAAACATTACATCCAGAGCACAAGGTAGCGAAATTATATAGATTCTTGAAGAATGTAGATGCAGCACATCATGGTAAATTGATTGCTCTTTTCAATAAAAAAGACCAGGAACACCGCATCCACCTTTAGAAAAGGTGGAGCCAAAATTTAGGTAACACATAAAAATAAACGGTTTTGCTCCACTTTTTCAAAAGTGTTTTTATAATTATAAAAAATTGTTTGTAATTATATATAAGATAAAGATGAACAGAAACTATATTAGACAAAATATCACACTCATATCTATTATATTATTTATTATTATTTTTGGATTTATACAAATAATGAAACCAGCATGTTTTTATAATAAAGACGGAAGTATTCGAGAATTTGGCATTGGCTACAAAAATAAAACAATTTTGCCTATTTGGTTGTTGTCTTTAGTTTTAGGAATACTTTGTTATTTAGCGGTTATGTATTATATTGAATATCCTAGAATATTTTAGGATAACTGTGTTATTGAAAAAATAAATTTATTATTAAATTTATTTTTTTTAGCTCCAGTTGAGGATTGAACTCAAGACCTTTACATTACAAGTGTAATGCTCTACCAAACTGAGCTACTGGAGCCTATATGCGACCATTCATTAGTCACAATATAAATAGTATATATCTCTTTAAGTATTTTAAGAGTAAATTTATTTATTATGAAAATGTCTAAAAAGGTGTAATGGGACAATTAGGGAACATTTTGTAATTCTTCATGCGCTATATTTTCACAATTGTTGGAACACACAAATACCCTTTTCATAATATATACAACATCCTCGGTTGGTTTATCATATAGATACGCATCACATATGTAACATCTAAAATCCAACGAACGAATAACTTGAAACACTGCCCCCATCTGGCGTCTATGTTCAACATTGAACTCACCAATAATGTCTTGTATTTCTTTAGGTAATAATAATATTTTAGATAATATATTTTCCATGTTAGTTTGATTCAATTGATTTGTATTTTATGTGTAAAAATCAATTTTTTATTATAATGCGGTAAAAATAGGTATACGCATTGCTCTAATTAGTAATCGTATATGTGGTGCTAGTTGCCAATTCTTTTTGCGCCTGTGCTTCCTTTTCCGCATCTAAAAATTTCTGATAATTCTGCTCCATTGTTTTAGGGTTATTTACGCAGCCTCTCGTTGTAATTTTAAGTTGCACAATCGATGTCAACAAAAGACCTGTATACATATACCACATGGATTCACCTACATTGTCTCTCGTCACCACCAATTCAAACAAATCGTTCTTTATTTTATTCGTTTCTTCATTGTCTGTTTGGTATTTTTCTTTCATTAATGGTTTCAAAATGTTCCAATAAGAGTCGAAATTGGATGGCACGATTTGATTGATTAATATGGCAGTGTTTCCGCAAATTTTAATAATTGCATCCGCCGCACCTTGCATCGCTTCCTTTTGTTCAGGAGTTGACGCGGTATCGGTATCCATTTTTTTCTGAATATCAGGATTAATCAACAAATCAGTAATTATTTTATTTGCTGAACTAGACACCCAAAAATAACCGACTACATCAGAGAACGCACTTTTAAACCCTGGATACACAGTTAAAATGAGAATTAATACACCAAATATCAAGGTCCACGGCAAAAAGGTAAATACCCCAGCCGCACCCATATTTTCTGTAACACTACCCCCACAAGTGGTAGAAATAATAGACGCGTTAACCATAAATTGAATCACTACGACCAATAAGAAATAAATAGCTAAATACATATATGAGTTGCTAATATATGCCTTATGTTTTTGAGGGTCACTCGACATTTCGTAAGTAAAACTAGGCTTTATTGCCAAATAATAAAATAATGTTGTTAATAAAAATGTTACAATATTTAGATAAGAACTAGCCATATAGATAATATGTATAATTTAATTTTTAATTTTAATTGTATAAAATAGCATACCTAGAACTATTATGGATAGTAACCACTTTTCAAATCAAAGTGGCGATTGGCCTTCGCCTAAACCCCTTCTCACCGAGCCAGGAGTGAAATATTTTTTACATCAAACTCTAAAACAATGTCATATTGTGAGAGATAATTTTCATAATATGGTGTTTAACATTGGGTTATTTATTGGATTTCTCATTGTTTTAGGATTAATCTTACTTTATAAATACAAAGGTAAATTGACACCTGTTGAAATCGAACAAAAAAACAAGGAGAAACAACAATATATATTATCCAAGATTCAAAAATTTCAACAAGCTAAAAGAATCGCGCATCAAGAATTAATAACTGGATTACCTGCTTGGGAAAGCGAATATGATATTATACACTCTAAACATACGTATTGATTCTAGACTCATTGTCTATACTTTAGAGCAAACTTTTATGGTTCAAAGGAGCAAAAAATTATACATCATTATATATAATAATGGAGTTCAGTTCAGAGACAGACACTACTACAAATTCATCAACCGAAAGAAATACCGGATTACCAAGCGTTAAGGAGGCTTTAAATGAATACTTTAAAATAAAACTTGCATATGAAACTAAACTAATGGAAGAGAAAAAGAAAATTATGAACAACTTTCTATTAAGTAATAGAGAGAAACGAGCAGCGTTCCTGAAATTGAAACCAAAATGCATCAATTGCAGACGACCTGGTGGCACCAGATTTCAAACCAGTTTTATCGCTGAATCCGACAATGAGGAAGCCTATCGACAACATAGCGCTACTTGTGGTGTGATTGCGGACCCATGCCCATTAAATATAAAGATTCAACTTGGTAAGGTAGAATCATTACCTGATTTGTTGAATTCCCTCCAACACAGTATCAAAGAGAAAAAAGATGAAGTCATTGACAATAAAAATAAATTGTTATTTGGTTATTTGACTACCGAAGAAGTATTGCTCAAATTTGATGATTTAAAAGAAGCGATTAATGATTATACTTCCTTATATGACGCTTATTTGGATACATATCATTCAATCGTAGACAACGATAGAACCAAAGAAGAATTAGAAGAAACGACCACCAACATCTATATACAAATCAATGAAATCAAAGATTGTATTAAAAAAATGAATGATACCGATAATGTGCAATATGCGCGTGATGCAGTGAACATATATACCAATACACTCGTCCCCCTTATGAATAAAAGTAGAGTGTTGAAATACGATGAAACTATGGTTTGGCGCAATACGGATACCAATACCTGTAATCTAATGCAAAATAAAAATAGTATTCGCAGTTTATCGTATAGTAGTTTTCAAGATAGGGTAGTAGCATATAATGTTGGTATACAAGCGGACAGCGAAAGCGAGAGCGACAGACAGACATATGGAAACCAACGACCAATTGTATTTGATGAAGAAGTGGATGATGGAATAATCATCGCAGGTTGTCCAAGTAAAGGAAAAGTACCGCAACCATGTAAAACGAAAAAGGATTACTACAAACAGGCGCTAATATTTCATCCAGATAAAAACCCTGAGTGTAAAGATAATTCGACTGAAAAATTTAAAGCGTTGGCTAAGGTGCCTGGGTGTGCAGCATTCGCATAATACCAAAATAGAAAATAAAAAATATAGAAAAATAAAAAATAGAAAAAATGGAAAAATATAAAAAATATACAAAATATATAAAATGTTATTAAACTATATTTCGATACCAGTCTTTTTAGTAAGTTTCGCCATAGGTCTCTTTTTTGTTTATATTTTAGGACCAGAAATGAAAAAAATATATGTCTATCCTAGCCCAGAAACCGTCGACAAGGTTTTATTTAAGGACAAGGCTGATAACTGTTTTTATTTTAAAGAAGAAGTTGTGGAATGTCCCAGTGATGAATCCAAAATCTCAACTATACCAATACAAACATAAATCTTCAAGGGTGTAGGTGTAAAAATATAGGATGTAATTTTTTGGATAAAAAGAAATGTATTATATATACATAATATATACAATACTATAATGGCCATACATCTAGGAAAATTTGTTCATACCGAAAGAGGCAAAATAATCATGTCAGTTTTGTTGGGGTTCGGTTTAGCTTCATTATTTAGAACTATTTGTAAAGATAAAAATTGTTTGTTGTTTTATGCACCACCTTTAGAACAAATTAAGGATAAAATATATAAAAATGACGATAAATGTGTAAAATACACCCCAGTGAGCGCCAAATGTAGCGCAAATGCCAAATCAGTCCATTTCGAATAAATACCACAATATTCACTTTTGTACGCTTTACACAGGGGTTATGTTTGCGTAATTATTATAATCAATGAATCTTTATAATAATTATGAGTGATTCCACCAATATTTTAGACTTGCCTACCGACCCAGTTGGCGGCGGAAATATAAGTAATAATATATCATTAAATGCTTCTGAAAACATTGTTATACCAGGACAAGGCCAAAGCATGGGAGAAGGTGCTGGCCAAGGGTTAACTTTAGACCAATCGACCATTAGTCAGATAGTATCTGGTCTTCAACAAGCCACGATTAGCGGAGCAACTCAATTGCCTTCTAGAGATATACCAATGACTACGACAGGACACAGTAACGACCCACAAATTCAACCCAACTATGTTCCACCACCCCCCAATAATGTTGATTATATAAAAAATCACGAAGAAACGAGTGATATGATAGATGACTATAATAAAAAACGCAAACACTCTGATTCATTAGATGAAATGTATAATGAAATACAAACGCCGTTATTATTGGCTGTTTTATATTTTTTATTTCAGCTGCCATTTTTTAGAAAATTCTTATTTCGTTATTTACCAGTGCTTTTTTCAAATGACGGCAATCTCAATATAAATGGATTTTTGTTTACAAGCACAGTCTTTGGATTATTGTTTTACTTGCTCAACAAAGTTACAAACCATTTTGGTAGTTTTTAGTTGGATTCGCAAAATATACTAAATTCGTTTTATTATAGAATAGAAAAACAAATTCTATAATAAGTACAATAAAAATCAACAATGATAAATGACTATGTAACCAAATTAATTGATAATTTGCCTGATGATATAAAAAATGCGAAAGAACCTATGCGCATTGATTTAGTGTTAGACGGAGGAGTGTTCAACGGCAGTTATTTAGTGGGGGGTTTATACTTTTTAAAAGAAATGGAAAAACGCAATTACATTAAAATCGACCGCATGTCTGGGTGTAGTGTTGGAGCCATCGTTGCATTTTTATATCACATGGACGCACTAGAACTGATGCATCAACTCTATGAAATGATTAACAAAGATTTTAGACAAACCTATAAATTACAATTGGTAAAAGATATGAAGAAACATTTGAGTGACCGTATTCCAGATGACATATTGCAAAGGGTAAATAACAAACTATTTATTAGTTACCACAACATTAAAAAGGAATGTAAACAAGTGAAATCCACCTACAAAGATGTAGACGAGCTAATACAAACCATCATAAAGTCTTCTTACATTCCGTTTTTAATAGATGGTAATATTTTGTATGAAAATAAATACATTGATGGTATTACACCTTTTATATTCTCTAAAGAGCCAAATAAAAAGATACTTTATTTAGACTTGTATGGTTATGATAAAATTGGTAATTTATTTAATGTAAAGAACGAAAAAACAAATTTTCATCGAATACTTTCTGGGTTGTTAGATATACACTCTTTTTATATAAAACAAAGTTCGACTCAAATGTGTAGTTATGTGAATGACTGGAATCTATCGAATATTGGATTTAATTATTGTAAAATTTTGGTAGAGAAGTGTTGTATTTATTTTACATATTTTTTAGTTTTTATTAAGGATAAAATTCCAGAAGAGTTCAAGGACAACATTTTATACAAAATATTATCAAAAATATCACAAGATATTTTTATCATAATATTAGAAAATTATTGTTTGTAGGGAGCAAAAATAAAATAAATAAAATAAAATAAATAAAATAATTTTAGAATAAAGAATGTCGCGTATAACAAATTTAATAATTTTATATTTTGTATAATATGGACCAAATTGATATAACGAGTGCCGAATATTCTTTGGATATACATCATGCAAATAAATTGGTTTCGGAAACAATAAATAATATGAGTGAAACTGTGTTACTAGACGGAGATTATTCAATATATATCATAGGAATGATTGTGCTACTTTTGGTAGGCGGACTTTTTGCATACTTCTTTTACACCAAAAATATGGGTAAACGTGTGACATTTCAGGATAAATTAGATTATTGTTATGGACAAGGACAAGGTAACGACGGACAAGGTAACGACGGACAAGGTAACGACGGACAAGGTAACGACGGACAAGGTAACGACATTGAATGCAATGAAGGGGTGTGTCGGCGAGTATAAAGTATTATTTATGGTTACGTCTGGTTACGTCTGGTTACGTCTGGTTTTGCCCCCATAAATCGCAAATGGTTTTGTTTTTCTAGTTTTGTTTTTCCGTTTCTTCTTATTTAGTTTTTTACCTTTTCCTTTATTTGCATTGTCTTTACTATTCACAGAACCCTTCATTTCATCTGGTTTATAATTTAAAAACCACTCTTCGAACTCTTTTTTGTCTCCTTTTTGTTTCAATTCTTTATATTTTTCCGCTTTATGGGCACGCATCTCTTCTACCGATTCTTGATGACCATAACACGTAATACTAAAACGACGCAACAACCCCTTTTGTTCTAATCGATTTTTTTGCTGAACATCAAACAGGAATTTTGACATGCATAATATTCGGTCTAAAAAATCATTATAATATGGTTTATCCGCATATAAAAACGCCAAATAAAAACTCAACATGGTATCAATGGTGGCTATTTTCACCTTTTGACCTCCTATATTTAAATTATTATAGCTATGACATGCAATCGGTTTGTATACAAATGCAACAGTATCTTTTCCAATGCGTATTTCATAATGTAGCGGAATTATCTCTCCAATAGGTTCTCTCTTAATTATTTTGGTGTTGGTAATTCCTATATCCTTTAATCGTTCTTTCACTATTTCACATGTCGTTTCTGGTTCATTAGACAAAACATCAAAATCCGCGACTTTTTCTAATTTATGTTGCAAATTTTTGGGCATATATTGTGAATATAGGGAAATAGCGTAACCGCCAAAAAAAACAACGCCTTGGTTAACAAGCGTGTTTCTAACATTATCATAAATACGCTCTTCATCTTCAGATATTATCATATCTCGCTGAAAATCAAACTCATTACAGTTTATATCAGTAACTGGATAATGTTTATTAAGAAGGGCTAAACGTTTCATTACTTTTTCCCAACGACTTGTGTCGCCTGCTGGTCGCGATAATTCTAAATACATGGCCATTCTTAAATAATTCGGTGGCGTGTATAGGATACCGCCAACACTTATGGCGTCCTTTTTGAGAGAATTATAAATACCTTTGGGCAAATACGTAATATCTGCTACAGGAATATAATTGACAAACACTTTATAGGTTCCGTGATGCTGCCCAGATTTGGCCTCTACATCTGTAAAACCTTTTTTATAATAAATATCCGCTAGGTCTTTTGCATCTTCTAAAGCATTGGTGGTAAAAAAATCGTAATCAGGAATTTCGACGTCTTTATTGTAAAATTGGTCTTCTTCTGGTAATATATTATTAATGGCGGTTCCGCCGTAACAAATTAGATTTTTTAATTTGATAAAATCTTCTACGATTTTTATAATTTGTTTTATATCAGCCGAGTTGACAATACGTTTAGCCATTTTTTCTTCGGCTTTATCGACCGCCATACGCAGAATAGCTAATTCACAATCGTTAAATGTTAAATCTTTACAAATATTTTTTTGTTTCATAGAAATCCTCCTATACCATATACCAACATTAAAAAAAGGTATCCACCTTTATCCACCTTTATCCACCTTTAGAAACCAAGGGTGCTTCGCTGAAGGTGGAGCCAAAGCTTCGCTGAAGGTGGAGCCAAAGGTGCTACAAAAATTATAATTATTGAATGAAACGATTATAATTTGTTTTATATCCACTTTTTCAAAAGTGAAGCAAAATCATTTATTTTCAGGTGTTACCTAAAGTTTGGCACCACCTTCAGCGAAGCACCCTTGGTTTCTAAAGGTGGATTAACGGTGGGCTCTTTGTTCACGGTCTTTTTTATTAAACAATGCAATTATTTTGCCGTGATGTGCTGCATCTACGTTCTTCAAGATGCGATACAACTTGGCTACCTTGTGTTCTGGATGTAATGTTTCTACAATTAAATTA
>Ga0209358_10001232_pt1 | contig 20767 bp, 32 predicted proteins | sample LauGreFa1BDMLBSN_2_FD_187574 | JGI IMG/M metagenome (GOLD analysis project Ga0209358, IMG submission 187574) | Freshwater lake microbial communities from Lake Michigan, USA - Fa13.BD.MLB.SN (SPAdes) (version 2) | ecosystem: Environmental > Aquatic > Freshwater > Lake | place: Lake Michigan, USA...
CTAAATAAATACCGCCCCAAAGGCCATACTCTTTGCCAGATACACCAACGGCAAAACATGTTTTTAATACTGGACAGTTTAAACATAATTGATCCATATTGGCTTTATATTCTATACTTCCCTCTTCATATTTTTCAAAAAAAGAGTTGGTTTCTTGTCCCAAACAAAGTGCTTTATCTTTCCATTTATGGCTTTTCATCAAGATATTTCCTAACATCAATTCCAACAGGATCTATCTTGTCAAAATCTGGCAAACCTTCCCAAAGTTGTATGGAATCTAAATAGGTATAACTTTTACCTTCTGGATTAACAACTTGCTTAACATCAAAAGAATACCATGACGGCATAGTATATCTAGTTCCGCTTTCAACTCTTTGTACTGTATGTCTGTACGCACCATTTCCTGGAAATAAAATCATGTCTCCAGGTTTTGGTTTAAGAACTATGTCATAATCGGGAAAAGTAATCTCTCCGCCAGTGTATTCGTCATTTGGATACATTAATACTGAAACATTATATGTATAAAAATCTGCACTGTATGCTGGTGTTCCATCTGGTTTTTCACAATCTGCATGCAATTTAGAATTCATTCCAGTAATCCATTTTACAAAATGTGTTGGATTGACTGGTTTTCTAATAATAGGTATTCCATATTTTTCAGTAAAAAGTTTATAGGCTTCAGAATATATTTTTTCTTCATATTTATCTAAAAGTTTACCCACTTCTGGATTTTCTTTTTTTACTCTATCATCTCTTAAATCTTTTCCACCCATAAACTCATCATCATCTTTATATGAGTTTAAATAATCGTTTATTGATTTTAAGTCATCATCATTAATAAAGTTATTTATTATAACAATGTTGTCTTTATTACTGCCCATTCTGTCAAAATACTCTTTGTATGGTTGATAGTTAGTCATTGTTTGTCCTATACTTGTTTGGTAAATACCAGCCATTTTCTGTAATTGGATAAATTTTATCTATGCCCCATTTTTTATTTAAAAATGAACCATGCTTGCTGTTATATCCGTTTGGTGTAACTTCTCTTGAAACAATGTTCCAGCCAACCCATCTTAAATCTTTGTTATAGCCAACAATTTTTTCTGCCTGCTCTAATTTATTTATTAACATATGTCTCCTTTAGTACTGGAATATTCCCAGTTCTACTCCCTGTTCTTTAGCCCTTTTGGCTAAGACTGATATTGATTGTTTTGTATTACTAAAAAATGCAAAATAGTTCATTTGCTTTAGATATTCATTGATCCAAGCATCTGTTGTTTTATACATATTTATCTTTTTTCCTCTTAGTTTCATGCCCTTTTCGGATACATTACAAAATTCCATAGCAAACTCTGCAATTTTACTATCCTTAGATCCAACAGCATAAATAGCCAATTCGTTATCGTCTTGGCTCATACCAGATAAAACAACACCCATGGCACGTAAAAAGACTGTATAGTCTTTAAACTCATTAGTTGCCTGTACCACTACCATCATTTTTATTAATACTCCTTAAATTGTCAACAATTTTCATCAGTTTATCAATTTCTTCTACATCCATATTTGTTGTATCAATTGGTTTTGCAGATGACTGATCAATTTCGCCATCTCCAGTAACTTTTGTGTGATAAAAAGTATTGTCTTGAATCCAATATGCATCGTCTTCAACTACAACAACTTTTATGCTTTCTTGAATATAGTTTTGAGTAGACTGTTTCTTTTGTTTTGACCCTTCCCTATTCATTAATATATTTCTTATAATGTCTTCATTAGTTGGTAAAACGTCTTTAATTATATTATGAATAACACTTTGCCTATGTTTTAACTTAGACTTAGTATTTTTCGTTACAATAATAGTAATTATTTTAACAACTATATATAGTATAAAGCAAATAATCAATGCTGTCAAGCCAATAAAGCCTATTTGCTGAATAATATTTTGCATGATATTTCCTAGTCAGAAAATGATATAGACGCAATACTACCTGGAGATAAATATTCTACAGAATGATTAAGATTTTTATGAATAAAAATAATGTCTCCAGAATTTAAAATATACTCTTCTTCTTGAAGGGTTCCTTTTATTTTCCAAATAGAAGACCCCTGAAGTTGAACAAAAAAAATGTCTGTAGGATAAAAAAATGTTGGCGGATCAAATATTTCTTTTGGTGGAAAATTTTTGGGAACTGGATATGGATTAAAACTTTCAAAAACTTTTTTAAATTCTAGCGCATCATCATCTTTAATCAAATTTTCATTTTTTCCTATAAAACTTACAGACAATTGAGATGAAATTTTATTGCTTGAATATATTTTTGATATTTTATCAATTATATGTATTCTAATAAAAGTAAATAATTCTGAATCATTGTTAATTTTATCTATGTTAATTGAACAGGTACCAAAGGAATGGAATTGGACGGCATCTCCAGATCTTCCAATTCTAAATAAATTAAAAATTCTATTCCATGACAAAAGAGACATTTTTTCATTATCAAAAAAATTTTTTTCAACAAGTGCATATTTTTGATTTTGCACATTTAAGATAGAATCAGAGTCTATAGGTATTTCTGGCATTATTTAATTCCCTTTCCATACTTAGCCCAAACTCTTTCATGCATATAATAGCCCAATGATTCCCAAGCAATATAAATTAATGCTCCAAGACTAGCATATTCCCATTCGCCAGTAAACAAATAAATAACACCAGCAACACCTATTAAGTGGAATGTTTCCCAACTTAATGTTTTTATTAAACTTTTTTTACTTGACTCCAGATTTTTTTTCTTTGCCATATCTTCCATACTCTCCTAAAATTGTTTTAACAGTTCCGTCTTTTCTCAATCTTACAACTTTTCCATCTTTAATCTGTATGGGATTAAAGCCATCATGTCTTTTATAACGGCCAGAAGACATTGCCACTACCACGATTTTTTTTCTTTATTTTATTAATTGGACCACCAAAACCGTTACTCCAAATTCCACTATTCTTTTCTGCTGGAACACAATTTGGAACTGGCTTACCATTTGCTCCTGGCTTCATACCACGTTGTACATATCCATCCCAACATGGCGCCTGTTTTTCAATATTTTCTTCTGGACAACATCCATCAAATTTATCCATATCTTCTAACTTTGGTTCTTGTGGAAGTGGTTCAATTTGAATCATTAACGACATCATGCATGCAGAATATTCTCTTGTTGCTTCCCAAAAACCTTCTTCATCTTGTTCATATAATTGAATTAATACCGCTGGATTTTCTGCACTTGCTTCTAATGTATATTCTCCACCAGGAACGCCAAGCATTCCTTCTCTCATTACATGAACTACCTGACCAATATGAAATTCATCTTCTTCTCCATGAGAAGTTAAAGCCCAGTCACCTTCTTTAAGATTTGGCATAAATACAGTATACCACTATTTCGGTATTCCCAAGGCCTCTCTTATACGTAAAAATAATTCTGCTTTTTCTAGTGGTAGTTCTGATATAGCCTTAGAGTCAAACGCCTTAGAAGTAAGAGAAATTATTGGATTTATACTAGTAAAATCATCAACATCTAAAAACCCTCTTTCCCAAAAATACATAGTGTCTGCATAAATGATATTCATATGCTCATCATACAAAGCCCTGTTAACATCTTTCATTTTTTCAGTAATTCTATATAAAAATTCCCCAGTTTCTGGATCTATGCCTTCAAGTTCAAGTGCCCCAGCCTCAAGCAATTCTTGCATAATTTCGTCATTGCTTTTAGACATTACCTTTTTATTGCTTCCTCTAAGTCTTCTTTAGTTTCAAGATTATATCTATTATCCAAAATTTCAACAGCAAATTTCATCATCTTGTCATATCCAACAGCATTATCCATAATTCTATTATAGTGATGTGCACAAAACATTAATTCACCAGCCCTACCCTTAACCAAAACCATAGCCCTTGCCGAACATTTGTCACATCTGTGCGTGGCATCTAATACAATTCTTTGATCTTTATCTGTAAGCGCAGTAGTCATAGAACAATTATACTCTAGTATTAGAGCCTTGTCAATGATTCAATTTCTTCTTCTACAGAAATGTCCATTCTATATCTCTCATCTATAATAGTATACTTTGTTTCAAGAGGTACCCCATTCGATAGATATCTATAATACTTTTTTCTATAGTGAAAATTACAGTAATCTTCTGTTGCTCCTTGATTTCTTATACATCTTACATACGCCTTGGCCTCACAGCCATGGTTTGTACATTGCATGCCTAATAGTTCTGATGATGTATTGTTATCTTTTTGAAAAGTTTCTTTTACATTTTCTATATTATTTATAACGTATTCGCTAATTTTTGGCCACATATGGGGTGTTTGATGGTTAGTAATAGCCTTTTCTATTGTAAAATGATAATCACATAAAAACCTTTTTCCGTGAGAACCTTCCATATAAACATAAGCAGGACAAACACAAGATGTGTTTGCTTTACTTGTATCTTCTAAAATTTCCGAAACTTTTTCTGGAATGACTAGTAAGGCGTCAAATGCCTGACACAACTGTCCTTCTGGGATTTGATTAATCATTTTCTGTTATCTGTTCTATAAAATCCATTCCCGTTAAATGTTACCCCAATATTTGAATATACACGAACAAGAGATTGATTACACTTATCGCATTTATAGCCTGGATCTGTTTCAGACATTGCCCTAATTTTTACATATCTTTCTCCACAAGGCATGCAATCATACTCATATGCAGGCATTATACTTCTCCTGTCGAATGTTTTGGAACCTTTAAATGATGATACCACTGTGGAACAGCATATCTAAAACCATTTAAAATTGGTTTAACTGTATGACTAAATACAAAATTTGAAGGGAAAAATATAACACTACCAGCCTCTGGCTTAATTGTAACATTTACTTGTGGAAAAGAAATTTCTCCGCCTTCGTAGTTATCATTTAAATAAGCAACGGTAGAAAGAACACGACTACTTACTCCCTGGTCCTGATGTTCTGGCAAATATCCAGTTTGACCATATTTTAAAATACTTAACATTCCCTCTGTAGATTTTATATTTTGAGAGGCGTGTGGGTATAATATTGTTGAGTAATGCGTATAGGCCTTTTCAATACCACCAAATATTTTTTCATAAACAAAAGAAATATGTTGGTATAGTGGATCTAACACATTAGTCTGACTAGGCTCTACCAGAAAATGTCTTTTGCAAAATTTTTCTTTTTCTGGATCTGAACCATTCCATTCATGCCAAGGTTTTGCTGCAGTTGTTATTCCAGTCTGTATTTGATCTTGCATGTATTCAATAGACCCAATTACCTCATCTGTCTTTTCTATAGCATTTTTGTAATAAACCATGCCAGCAGACATTACTTCATATTCCACTATACACATCCTTCCATTTATTTAATTTTTCTTTTAATATTTTTTTAAAATTAGAGTAGTCTGGCCTCAGTTCATACTTATACGACCAGTGGTCGTTATCAAGGAATTGAAACCACATTAAATCTAAAAATTCTCCATCTTTAAACTCTCTTTCTGGTCTCCAATGTAAAACGACTTCTCCTTCAAAAACAACCGCATTGTTATTTTTTAAAACATATTCTTTACCCTCAATGTTTAATGGCCAAGATATATTACCGTCAAGTTGATAGTCTAGTGTAAATTGAGAGGGAACCTCATCCATATGTGGTCCAAGTTTTGGAGTACCAAACTCTTTACTATATCTACCAAAAGCAACTGCATATAATTTTAAAGGTTTTTTATAATAGTGTAAAGCAATATCAGATAGTTTTTCTTTTATTTCGTCGGGAAGCAAATCAATATTTGGCAAGGGTTTTACTTCTCTGCCTGGCCATCTTTTGCTAACACTAATAGTCTCTATATTGTCTCTAATAGTTTTTATCTTGACTATTTGTTCATCAGAAAAAACATTTTTTATTATAGTTGATTCCAAAAATGCCCCCTATGCTTTATATCTAATTCTATCATAGCAAAAAAAATTTCACGAATCTGCTTGTTTTAAAAAAGTATTTGACCATAAATCTGTAAATGATTCGTTACCAATATCATCAAAATAATAGCAATTTTTTTCTAGGCTATATCCCCAACCTTTCCAAACCCCATCTTCATCCCAAGTAAGGTTTGTAGGTGTTTCATTTAGAATTTCTTTAATTATATTATCTAAGTTCATATATAAATCTTACCATTTTTTAGTATATAAGTCAAGTGAGCAGTTTATGGACATACTCAGGTCTACTCCAGTTATTTAACGTCGCTGTCTTCTCCGACTACCTGCGACTCCTCGATGAAGAGGTGCAGATTTATATTATATTACTTTATTTTAATTGACTTCGGTTTTTTCTCTTCTGGAACAATACGAGTAATATTAATTGTTAACAACCCGTCTTCTAGTTTTGCTCCAGTTACTTCCATATATTCTCCAAGGGCAAATGTGCGGGTAAACTTACGACCAGCAATTCCTTTGTGAACAATTTCGGCATCAGCAACCTCTACAAGTTCTCCTTTAATAACAAGTGAACCGTTATCAACGGAAACATCAATGTTGTCTTTAGAAAAACCAGCAACTGCTAAAGACAAAATATAATTGTCTTCATCTAGTTTTAAAAGATCATAAGGTGGATATGACTGATTATTTACCTTATGTAGATTACCAAAACGCTCCAATTCACGATTGAAGCCAATAAAAAATGGATCCTTAAAAAGATCCATAGCGAATGTACTTACCATTTTTTTCTCCTTTTTAAGCAAGTTATTTGTACCCCCCATTTGAGCAGGTACATATATATTATATCATACGTAAAAAATTTTATTTTTTAGATTTTTTTCTGGCTTCAGACAAGGCTACAAAATCTTTTATTTTTGTTTCGCCCATGTAGCCCCAAGCATATCCGTCTTCAATCATTTGATGATTAACGGATTTCTCTGATCCATCAATAAAAACCCAACCAAGAATTCTTCCATACTTTTCTGAACTATCTGGTTTTTCAGTTTTTACAACAATGTCTTTTGCATCTTTAAACTTTGACTTTAAATACTCTTTTGCCTCAAGGCCTAAAGCCTTTTCAATTTTATCTGTAGTTCTAGATTCTGGGGTATCAATTCCAGCAAGTCTTAGTCTTTGTGCATATGAAACGCTAAAACCAAGATCTATTTCTACATCTATTGTATCGCCATCTACTACATTTGTTACTTTTTTAATTCTATATTCATACATTTAAATACCCCTTTTATTTGTGATTGTGAAACATTTCTGCCTCATGCATCATATATATATTATTATATCCCCTTTTGCTGAAATCTTGACAGACTACAACCATCTCACAATCTGGCTTACCACTTACATAATTAATATGGTTCCATTTAGCACCACTCTTAAATGGTTCTGCCCTATATAGACAAAAACCACTAGACACAGAATAATATTTTTTGTATGGAAGTTTTCTATATTCTTCAAAATTTTCTTGAATTGCACTATCGTATTCAGGACCCTCTCTAGTAGCCCATTGATCGTATAGCACCTTTTTTCGCATTGTTGCTGCTGCAACTATATCAAAATTAGGCTCTAAGTTTTTAAAATTTAATATTTTTGCAACTGCAGGCATTTTAAATTCAACATCAATATCTATAACAAGCACATAATCTACACTATCTAAGAAATTGCTTGCCCCAATTGCTCTATTTCTTGCAATTGCAAGGTTTTTTACCCTATCCTCATCTTTAGTTGAGCCATAAAATTTTGTATTAATATTTTCAGAGACAATAGATACACCAGCAAACATAGAATAGTCTTGTTTTGAAATTAAATTTTTTGTAGAATCTGTTGAGTCATTTTCGTATAATGACAAATAAAACTCATATTCTGGAAAATAATCAACCATAGTTTTTATTCTGTTATAATAATTAGTATAAAAATCTTCATCATTTCTTGCAATAGAACATATTAATATTTTTTCTTTTTTGTTTAATGTTTGAGTTTTTACTATTTTTTTATCAACATATTTAGATATGCAATCATCAATAAAAGTTGCATAATTCTGTTTTATTAAACTCCAGTCATAGGTTTGACTATGTTTATATGCATTATTACATAGTTCTGCGTAAATATTTTCATTTTTTAAAAGTTTAATCTTATTATAATTTTCATCTTCAGTATCTGCAATTAGCATTGATTCGTTTATTTCTTCGTTAGAAAAACCTCTAGCCCCGACAGTTGAGGTTATTATTGGAATGCCATATCCAAGAGCCTTCATCATTTTTAAATGAGTCCCAGATCCACCAGACATAGGGTTTATAAAAGCAAACGATGTTCTAAAATATTTGTCTAAAGTTTCATCATCTAAATGGCCAGTAATATGCACATTGCTTGAAATACTACTAGGTTTAATCCCATTACCGCATCCGCCTATAATAATAAAATTAAATTCTGGTAATGATTTGGCAAAACTAACTACGGCTTTTGCTGCTACTTTGTTTGGTGGATGTCCACTGCCTACAAAAATAATATCTCTAGATTTAAGTCTATCTTTATAATCAATTTTATGTTGAACAATTGTTCCATTAGGTATATATGTTCCAGAAATATCTTTTCCATAGTAATTCTGTAATTTTATAAAATCTAATTTTGAACAATATGTAATTTCTTTTGCTTGATTTAAAATACGAGTTTCCATATTTTCAACTATGCTAAGAAGTTCTGGATTATTTCCATGAACTTGTTTTGCTAGTTCTAGTTCTGCATTGTGTGAGTTGTATATAATTGGAATATTTTTAATATTTTTAACAAGAGGCGAAATGGAGTAATGATCAACAATTAAAATATCATGCTCTTTTGATAAATTTGTCAAAACTTTACTAAATATATGTAAATCATCTTTTAATATTTCAAAAACAGCATCATGGTTAAGGCTAGCAAAATCAGAAATAAGATTTTTTCTACGCCTATTCATAGTAGATCCTATTTGTGGCTGTAAATAAGTAATATTGTTACCTATTTTTTTATCAATTAGTTCATTGTTCCAATTAAATGATAAGAACGTAACCTCATGATTAGTCAATGATTCAAGTAAGGTTGCAGTTCTTTCTTTTCCCCCACTGTTTTTTGACCACTCTGGTAAATTAGCGCTTACAACTAATATTTTTGCCATATTACCCATTATACCCTATGATATAATTTTTAAAATGGACTATGTATATATATGTCGTAGTGGCGATAACGATGAATTAAGATATTCGTTAAGATCAATTGAAGAAAACATGCCCAAGGGAAGAGTCTGGGTTGTGGGACATAGGCCAATTTGGTATATAGGAGATTTTATCCCTGTAGATGATATTGGTGGAAAGTTTGATAACATTGTAAATTGTATAAAAACTGTTTCTGAAAATAACGATATATCTGATAATTTTATTTTAATGAATGATGATTTTTTTGCTTTAAATCCAATTGACAAACTAAAAAATTACCATGGCGGTTTATTAGAAAATAAAATAGCAAGGTATAAAGAGTTAAGAATGGCTCCCAAATATATAAGATTACTAGAATTAACTTTAAGACAATTAAAGGAAAATGGTATCAATAGCCCAATAGATTATGATATTCATGTTCCTATAATAATGAATAAAGCAATATTAAAAGATGCAATCAATTTGGCTTTTTTCCCAAGATCGGCCTATGGTAATTTAGCAAAACTTGAGGCTATTAAAATTACTGATGTAAAAATATACAGCAATGGTGAAAAAATTAATTGGCACGAAATTATAAACAATGATTTTGTATCAACGGAAGATAATTCTTTTATATCTTTAAAAAATAATATATTAAACAAAATGTTTGATAAACCAAGCCAATTAGAAAATCCCAATTACTAATGTACACCAGGTAGGACTTGAACCTACGATAGCCGAATTATGAGTTCGGTGCCTTAACCAACTTGGCTACTGGTGCCTAATGCGTCCCCAACGGGATTTGAACCCGTGTTAACGCCGTGAAAGGGCGACGTCCTAGGCCACTAGACGATGGGGACCTGGCTGGCTCACCAGGTTTCGATCCTGGGACATCCGAATTAACAGTTCGGCACTCTACCAACTGAGTTATGAGCCAATAAAATAATTGTATCACTAATGCCATTATTTTTCAACTACCTGTTATAATAATTGTATGAATAATTTTGATATTGCTTCTTTTGCTCCAACAGTTGTTGATAATTTTTTGCCAAAAGAATATGTAGAGCAAATAGTAAAAGAGTTTGAAGATAAAATTAATGACAATATAAAAAATAACAAAAATAAATATTATGATTTTAATAAAAATGAAAAGATGGGAATGTTTCTTTTAGAAATACCACCAATAACACATGGTGATATTTTTGAACATATATATAAAAAAACAGAAGAAATTTTAGGAACAAAAATACAAATAACTTCGTCTTTAAAATATCATAGATATACTGCAGAAAGTGGAAATGATAATCCAAAAGTTGGTCCACACGTAGATCAAATAAATGAACAGCATTTTTTAGCATTTAGTCTTCCAATTAATAATGCTAATAAAAAAATATGGCCAATTTATATTGACAAGACCAAATATAAACTTGAAGACAATACGGCAATATTTTTTAATGCAACAAATACATTACATTGGCGACCACACAGAAGATTTTCTGGTGATGATTTTTATGATGTGTTGGTATTTAGGTTCTTTGAAAAAGACAAGCCTGTGTCAATACCATCAAACTTAAAGGAAAGTTTAGAAAAACAAAGAGTCGATATTATAGATAACTATTACTATTGATTATTCTTTAACTTTAAAAAGTCTCTATCAGCAAATTGTTTTTGAGATGTATGCATATATAACGCAGTATATCTATGTCCAGACTCTACCATATTTATTCCATGTATATACTCTGTTCCAGCACTTGGAAAAAATACTGCAGATAGTTTTCTTGGTTTATACATGAATCCTTGATTAGGAAAATAAATTTCTCCACCACCGTATTCTGATGGATCATTGAGATACATAATAGTGCTCCATTCAATAAATGGCTCAGGTCCTTGAGCGTCTATGTGTAAATCTCCTTTAGTGCCCTCTGTCCAATGAGATCCAAATGCTTTAAATACATATATGTCATTTAAATACCCATTAAGTGCTTTTTGCATTTCATTTGATTTGTTACCATATTTAATAAGTAAGTCCATTACAGTTTTATTATATGGAAAAGCAGTACCGCCGTATCTTTGTTTATAATATTCTGGATAAGGGTTTTGCTCTGATGGGTTATTCATTTCATTGATTAATACTTGAGCATCTTGTTCTGAAATAAAATTATCAACTACTGTTATTCTATGCATATTAGTCTACCTTCCTTATATCTTTAATAAATCTACTGCCATTAAATTGGTCAAACTTAGAGTCAGACCTTTGATACATTACATCATTTCCATTGAATGGCAATGTAGATAATGAAGTAAAATCAAAATTATGAAATTTAGAAAAATTATTAACTATTTCTTTATCTATTTTGCCAACAACACTATTTTCTCCATTTTTAAATAAATTTAATGCTTCATTATAGTTATGATATTTTGAAAATGTAAGATAATAATTAAAATCTTCTATTGTAGTATATTTGCTAACTGAAACAATATCTTTTGGCGCTGCATAAATATCAATATTGTCTTTAAAATATTGTATGGAAAGAATTTCTTCTTCTCCATAGTATTTTAACCAACCAGGGAAATTATAACTTCCCAGAAAACTATTTTTCATTTTAATTACATTTCCAAAAATAAAATTTCTATCTATAAAATTAGTTAAAGTAAAATCGTTTATTTCTGATAATTCTTTTTTAATAAAAAATGGACCATCTTTGTCAATTTTTAACTTATTGCTTCCAGAAACTATCACATTCATATTTTTACTTTTAACAAAATCAACTAATTTGAGGTCCCAATCTTGCTCTACCATTGTTCCAGGAGTAATGCTTAGATGATATCTACCACCAAAGGTTACCTTTAGCCTTCTATCTTTATAATCAACCGCACCTTGCATATCATCCCAAGCAACCTTAACATAAGCGCCGTTACAATAATCATAGGAATTTATTAAGTCTTCTAACATTTTGTTTCTAGTTGTTCCATACTGGTCATGCCAATGAACAAACAAAAATATTTTACCAGACCACTTTTGCATAAGATTTTCTAAAGTTTTAATTGCATCCTTATCTCTGTAAGAATACATTACTACATTAATGCTATCTATTGAATCGTTTTGAACTCCCTCTGGCATTATTGATACCTCTTCTTTTGCCAAACATCTTCTTTATAATATCCAGTCACCATTGTGCGTCTTTTTTCTGCCTTAAACTCTTCCTCTTCAATTGATTCTTTATCATTTTTTATTTCAAGTTCCCAATTATCTCTTTTAAATGGTATAAATTGCATAATTGGAGTACCTTTTGGTATTGTTCCTATAAAGTTTCTTTTTAAGAAAAATGAAAAAAATACTGGCAATCCCCAAATATCAGAGTCTACTACTCCAGAAAGTGTATAAAATGGTAAATCATATCTGTTCATTGGATGTGTTACTAAAACAGAATGTCCTGGCGGTGTACGATAAAACCAATTCATTCTAAAACCAAAATGAAGTTGATGACAATCACTTGGGATTGGTACTTGCATTGTAGGTCTTTTATCTAATAGCATAATATCTCCTTTCCAGGTTAGGGTAGGAAATCCGCTATCGGATAAGTCAACATGCAAATCATCTTCTAATAAATAATAATATCCAGAAGTAAGCGCATCAAAAAATGGCATACATTTTTTAGTATCTACCAAGGTTCCATCTGTACCAATATGGTTTACTGGATTTAAATTTTTAATATCATTTGTATCACCATACAAAGTTAAACTTTTGTACCACTCTGGCACCATTGTTATTGCTGGAACTGGTGAAGAATAAAAATCTTGAAAATTTTCTAATGCTGGAATAAAAGTTATTTTTTGTGATTCGCTCATTTGTATTCCTTTTTTTCTCTTAAATTGTCTCTATAAAAATTTTTAAATTTGCTTCTTACAAAAAGTCTTTGTTTGTTTATAAATTTTGACGAATCTTTAATATCAACAAGTTCCATTTCATACTTATCTCTTTTAAAAGGTATAACCTGAACTAATGGTGTTCCTCTTTCAATTATTCCCTTAAAATCTTTTTCAATATACATAGATAGATGCCCATCACTTACAAACTTATCAGTATCTATTGTTGCAGAAAATGCTTGAAATGGCAACGCATCTCTATGTATTGGATGTGTAAACAAACAACTGTATCCGCTATCTGTTCCAACTGACCAAAATGGCATAATCCTAAAAACTTCTTTATGATATCTTTTTTCATCTCTTGGATAGTGAGAAACTTGTTCTGGGCTATGAGTAGAAACTAAATCTCTTTTTAACATTTTCATATTTTCTGGCAAAGACCAGGCTATTTTTTCAGGATTGGTAGCGTCTATATATATATCACATGGAAAATAAATTATATACCCACTGTTTAAAGCATCAAAAACTGGCATACATCTTTTTACAGTTGATGCAGTAAATCCTCTTTTAAGAAATTCTTCTTCATTACCGCCGTATGCTGGCTGTTTTTTGTACCAGTCTGGGATATTTTTAGATGCTGGTGTTGGCAAAGGTGCTATATCTATTGTTTCCTGATTAAATGGATAAAACTTAACCTTTGACATAAAACTCCTTTATCTTGTCTATCATTATATCACTACCTGAAAATTTTATCAAATATGCTGGTTGCTGTCTTTTTATTCTACCACACTCGTTATCTATCATGTGAGATCCAACATTTTTAAATTTAAAAAATAACATTCTAGGATTAATCCTATTTTCTATATTTTTTTTACTTGTATATTTAAAATCATAAAAATAAAATGGTGAGTCTGGTGCCGTAGATATATCAACTTCAACATCATCTATATCAATAAACCATGGCATTGCCCATCTAAAAACTGGATCAAAACAATCATCAACTTTGGGTAGTTTTTCTTTAGACAAATAAAATTGCCTCATATGAATTTTTTCGGTAGCGCCAAAATGTAGCGAATTTATTTTTTTTAATAAAAATATTTCAGCAAAATTTTCTTGACATAAGGTTACAGAATTTTTTTCAATAGATATAAGTTTTGGAGGAGGACAAAGTTTATAAAAGTTTTTGTTAATAGGCTTAAGTATAGAATCTTTATATTCAGTTTTTAAAATTTCATCATAATTAAGCCAATCATTTTTTATATTTGATCTTTCGTTAATATATAAAAACGATTCATCAAAAGATTTATACCATATATTAAAATCAGATTGTGCCATCTTAACCTTTTATTATTTTTTGATTATATGTTTTTTCCCAAAGCAAAATATCATTTTCATCATTTAATAAAGGTTGTCCTTTAATGTTTAAACTAGTATTTAACAATACTGGGACACCAGTAAGTGCATACCAATTAGATAAGACTGAATATAGTCCTGGGTGTTGATCTTTATTTACTGTTTGAACCCTAGATGTTCCATCTTTATGAACTACTGCTGGAATTTTTTCTGGTTGTAAACATTTAACTGCATATTGCATATATGGAGAATTAAAGTCCATATCAAACCATTTATTTGCATATTCTTCTAACACTACTGGGGCAAATGGTCTAAATAACTCACGTTTTTTAATTTTATTTACTTCATCTTTGATATTTGGATCCCTTGGATCTGCCAAGATACTTCTATTTCCTAATGCTCTAGGACCATATTCTGCTCGACCAACTGCAACTGCAGCAACTTTATTTTTAATTAATTCTGTAATTATTTCTGAAACTGGATATTCTCCACCTAAATCGTACCCCAAGTAAGGATTTTCCCATTTAATATGTTTTCCATATGATGCTGCTGCTGCTCCTAACGAACTACCCGCATCTCCAGGGTTTGGCATAATCCAAACGTCATCAAATATGTCCCACAATAGGGTATTAGCAGAACAGTTTAATGCACAGCCACCCATAAATACTAATTCGGTTTTTCCAGTAATGGTTCTTGCCATTTTCATAAACTCAGCAAGTCTTAATTCATATACCTTTTGAACTGCTGCTGCAATATCAAACTTGTCTTGTTCGGTAACCCATCCCCAGTCAGTAATTCCTTGATGAAAATTATACTTTTGAGTATTATAATCTGGAAAATATTCTTTTACTTTATTATAATATTTATTTGCATCCCCATATGCTGCCATTCCCATAAAAATATATTCTTCTTCATTTGGTTTTAACCCAACTAGTTGTGTAAATGCTGAATAAAATAGTCCAAAACTAAATGGGTAATTTTTTTTGTACACTTGCTTAATACTTGAGCCATCTCCTACCCAAATAGTAGATGTGTTGTACTCACCAATAGCATCTAAAACAACAATAACGGCATCACGAAATGGACTTGTATAATATCCTGCCGCTGCATGTGAATAATGATGACTAAAGGATTCTCTTGGTACCCATTTTAAATCTTTTCTATCTAGATAGTTTGGCTTTCCCCCGCCAAACCCACCTTTTAGCAATATTCTAGATTTTTTTAACCAACGATTTTCATAATAGGCTATGCGATCTGGTTTTCCATACTGAAGGGCACAATCAATTAATTCATCATTAGTAAACCAGTCATTTTTTTGTTTACTAAAACGTTCTGCGTGTGCAGCAAATACCAGTTCTCCATTTTTTAACAAAGACACTGATGCATCATGTGTTGTTTCATTAATACCTAAAATTATCATTAACTAATAACCTTTAGTACAACTTGACAAGGATCTCCTCCATCTGACCATTCTTGTTCTTCTTCTTCAGTCATATATGGATCTCCATCATGTGTATTACAAAATGGGGGAGTTATCCACTTTCTACTAATTCCATTTTCCAACCAAATTTCAAATTCTTGAATATTTGATAGTTCTTCCCGTTCTTCTTTAAATATATCTTCCATTATCCACTCACCGTATCTATTGGTCCTTTACAAGATGGAGAATATTCAATTGCTGCTGCAACCGCTTGTCTCAATCTATTTCTAGGATTTTTTTGTTTTTGTGTTGAGTATAACGATCCATATGCATATGCTGAACCAGAACCCATACATAGAAATGGTTGTTGATATTCAGTAAGAGACATATCAATTGCGTTATGCTCAAATATTCTTCCACGAACACAAATAATCATGCCAAAATCTGCATCCTTGCTTGTGTCTACCCACCATTCTTCATAAAACTTTCTTAATGATTTAATAAATTTAGTATACATAAACTTATCTAAATTGCCTTCAGGCAATGGTGGTTTAAAATTGTGTCTAATTCGTTCTCCATCCATTGTTCCAGCATATCCAAAAAGATAGGGGCCAGTTTTCCAAACTTTAGGAGCAACTATTGACATGATGTTATCGTCATCAGAGGCACCACGATCTCCTGCCATATAGACTTTACCATCTTGTCTTACGACGGCAATACAGGTCATGGGATTTCCTCTCAGATTTATCTATTTAAGTATACCAAAAGATTTTTGGTTAGTCAAGCACTATTATTTTATAGTTTGTCCACATGCTGAGCATGTTTTAGTTTTACTTGAAGGTTTTTTTGCTGCAGTTGGAGCAGCCTCACCAAACTTAGGCCTACCAAAACCTACAATAGAAACTATAATATTTTTCTTGTTTTTCTTATAGGCACGAAGTTTTTTACAAACCTCTCCACCATTACGTTGGCTACCCTTTGGATCGCCAGAAGTATTTCCTTCAATACACCAGACAGTTCCATCTCCATTGTCTGTCATAACAATACCTACGTGAGAAATTCTATCTACTCCGTCAGACGGAAAATCAAAGTATGCAACATCTCCTGGTTCTGGATCTGCAACATCCCCATCAATCCATTGACCTGCTTTTTTAAATGCTGCTGCTCCACCTGGAGTATAAACAGTGTTAGGAATTTTTACTCCTGCCTCGTTGGCACACCAGTTTACAAAAGACCCACACCATGGTTGAAAATTAGCCTTGGTGTATGCGCCATATTTAGTTTCATTATCTTTTGGACCTTCTACAGTTCCAATTTCTGCTTTAGCAATTTCAATAAATTGTTCTGCTGAAGACATATTTAGTTTTTATCCCAATTAGTATCTACTGGTTGCTCTTCTGGCATGGCACCATCTGGTTTGGCAAGTCTCCGTGCTTTTGCTTCATCAATTTCTGCTTCTAATTTTTTATCTGCCATAGTATTTTTAGCGTCAACTTCCTTGTTAGCAATTTGTGCTGCCATAACATCTTTTGCACCAGATTGACCAATTAAAATACCCGCTAAAGTTCCTGTAATAAAAGTTGCTACGCTACCTAATACATTAAAAAACATTTTGTCATTTTCTGATTGACCAGTTAATGGTTGCTCAACAAAAACCAATGCATATAAGATTCCCATTGTGGTAAAGAATAAAATTCCACCTAAAGTTAAACCTAAAATAAATTTTAATAAACCATCTAATTCTGACTGTGTTCTTCTTTTACCCATTGTTAGTTTCCTTTACTAAGTCTTTTGTACATGTACCAGTTGCTTCGCATGCTGGGGGATTGCACTTTGCTTCCTTCCAATTTGCTGGGTCCTGGCATTCATACCTATATCGACTTGAGCAACCTGAAAGGCTTAATACAAGTATACAGCAAATAACGGCAGAGGTCACCTTTTTCATATAAATATTATACTATAGTATTATTAGTCTTCTTCTTTTTCTGCTTTTTCTCTAATACCTATAGTTAAAAACCACAAGGCTACTGAGGCTAATGTTACATATCCAACCACAGTCTTAGCACTACCTTCAAGTACAACCCAGGCTACAAAAAATCCTAGAAATGTGAAGTTCTCGCTAAGAATCGCCATCATTCTTTTCTTTAACCAGTTCATATTACCCCCTTATCCTCATTATTGAACTACCAAGAATTACTTGACCAACCAATACGGCTGCTACAAGAACTTCTTTTGCAGTTTGTCTTTCTTCTTCTGACATATCAGCACCTATATTTGCTAGCGCTTTAAACACTTCGCATTGCTGTTCTTCTGTCAAACCTTCAATTGCTTCATCTGGATTAAAACATCCACTAATTGCTCCTACTAAAGCAGCAGGAGACTCTAGTGTTAATAATGCTGATGCTACCTCTGCAGTAATAACAACAGGGTTACCATTTAAATCTTCTCTCACTTCTACTGGTATTGCTGGTGGAAGATCACGATATTCAAGTCCCGCTGACTCTATGGCTGATGCTTCAACTGGGGCGCCTTCGGATGAACTTACTAATACATCTGCAACTAAATCTTTTTCAGCCAAGGTAAATTTTCCATCTTCGGCTAATGCCTCTGATAAATTAACAACTTCTGCTGTTGTTATTTCTCCATCTGCAGATAACATTTCTGTAATAAATTCTGCCTCCGATTCGGTTAATCCACCTTCGGATAATGTAGATGAAACTTCTGCAGCAATTTCTTCAGACACCTCTCCGCCATTAGCAATTGCTTCTAAAACTTCTGCAACTTCAGATACATTCAAACCACTATCTGCAACTAAATCTGAAACTAAATCTTGTATTTCTTCTACAGATAAGGTATCATTGCCTTGTGATATTTCTTCAAAAGAATCCTGATTTTCTTCAAGAATATTTTCTAGTTCATCGTTGGATGAAGGCTCATCAGATTCAGGTGTATCCGTTTCAGGAGATTCAGGCTCTTCGGAAGGGACTTCGTCAACAGGAGTTTCCTCTACAGGAGTCTCTTCTGTCTCTGTACTATCCTCTTCAGTTGGAGTGGTCTCGTCTGGTTGATTTTGTTCAGGCATATCAGGAGCAACAATATTAGATGGTTGAGATGGGGCTTGAACAATTTCTTCTGCTGGTATAGAAATAACAGTCTCAGTATATTGACTTACAGGTCCAGACCAGTTAGCAACTCTAACTGTATATGTAGCGCCTTCTGTCAAACCAGTTAATTCAATAGAACTTGGTGCTCCATCTGTATTATATGTTCCCCCAGCATAAGGATTTTCTGCTGTTGGATCATCTGTTACTACTTGATAAAACCAAGTGTTTGCTGTGTATCCTGTTGGTAACTCGGGTGTAATTGTTACAGTAGTGCCAGCAATAATTGGTTCCGCAAGTACTGGAGCGGGAGTAGGAATGTTATTGTTGATGGCAGATGTTAATTGACCTGCTTTAGTGTTTAATGTTGATTCAAGAGATGTCTTTGTTGATACCGCTGAATTTACGGTATTGGTTAAAGATGTTGTGTTAATTGCATTTATATTAGAAGTGTTTGTAGTGTTTTGAGCAACTACTGGAGTAAGGCTTGAGTTTAATTGTGCAATGGTTGCATTTGCTGAATCTACTGCTGCCTGAACTGTTTCTGTGTTTGGATCTACATAAGGGGTAAATGCTGCGCCCTGACTTATTTGTCCAGCAAAACCTGCTCCAACATTAGTATCTGTAATTGCATTTACTGCTCCACCAGTTGTTTCTCTATAATTAAATCTTGCTTGATCTGGTATTGGTCCATTAGCAGTTACACCTGCTATCCATGCTCCATTATTAGGATTAACATCAGCATTAAATCTAATTTGAACCATTTGTGTAGAAGCATCTTGTTGTGGAAATGGACGAAGGTCCCAAGCAATATCTAAACTTGTTCCAGTAGTTGCATAAGTAATACCTGTTCCTGTACTCCAAGTTGTCCAGTCCCATCCTGCTATAGATACAGATGGTGCGTTAGGAGTTTGCCAATACACATGGCCTTCATTTGTTCCAAATGTTATAGTTGCATTAGATCCAACATAAACATTGTTATAAACAGTGCCACCCATTTGCATTCCGAATGGAAGATTCATTTGAACACCAGCATCGTCTACTCCAGCAAGTACATTTGTACTAGTTCCTATAGTTGCCTGTAAATTATTTACTGCTGTTTGAGCATTATCAATAGCAATATTTGCCTGTGTTAATTCTGTTTGTGCTGTGGCTTGGGCTGTTACCGCTTCTGTTTTTGCTAATGTGGCTTCAGATATTTCTGTTTGAGCCTCTGTTATTTGTGTTCCTATATTATTTATAGCGGTAGTTGCAACAGTTACTGTAGCCTTTGCATCTTGAATCACTTGAGAACTTTGATCTATTGGGGTAACAGATAGATCGACATTACTAATATTATTAATAGCAGTTTGAACATTATTTATTTCTGCATTAGCCAAAGAGATTTTTGATGATATTTCTGTTGTGGAAGATTGGGCTTGGGAATATTCGGCTTGTGCTTGTGTTACCTCTACTACAGCATTGTTTGTGGCTGTAATGGCCTGCTGGACCTCTGTATTGGCTGTTTGTAGGGCTGTATTAACTGCCTGTTGGGCAGGGCTAATTATTACCTGCTCCTGATTAATTTCCCCTTCAGCATAAGAAAAATCTGTTGGAGAAAATATCATCCATAAGGTTAAAAATAAAGATACTGCGCCAATTTTTAAAAACAACTTGTAAATCTTGGGTCTCCTAAATTAGACTATGTCTAATAGGATAATTATAACATTTTATTACAAAAAAAAGACGTAGATGTTACTCTACGCCTTTTCTTTTTTTAATTGTTTATTACTTAATCCAACTTACTTTTAATTTAGGGAACTTTGCATTCCATTTTTTAGCAAGTGCGTTGAATTTAGCCTTT
>Ga0209358_10001236_pt1 | contig 20697 bp, 9 predicted proteins | sample LauGreFa1BDMLBSN_2_FD_187574 | JGI IMG/M metagenome (GOLD analysis project Ga0209358, IMG submission 187574) | Freshwater lake microbial communities from Lake Michigan, USA - Fa13.BD.MLB.SN (SPAdes) (version 2) | ecosystem: Environmental > Aquatic > Freshwater > Lake | place: Lake Michigan, USA...
TGAGCGATGGCCCTTCCATGCGGAACCACCGGATCACTATATCCTACTTTCGTACCTGCTTGGCTTGTCGGCCTCACAGTCAAGCTCGCTTATGCTATTGCACTCCCCGTACGGTTACCAAGCGTACTGAGCGAACCTTTGAAAGCCTCCGATACCCTTTCGGAGGCGACCACCCCAGTCAAACTACCCACCAAACAATGTCCTCTTTGCAGAGTTAGACTTCAAATACGTAAAGGGTGGTATTTCAACATTGGCTCCATGATGGCTAGCGCCACCACTTCAAAGCCTCCCACCTATCCTACACATCACGTACCCGAAATCAATGTTAAGCTATAGTAAAGGTGCATGGGGTCTTTCCGTCCCGTTGCGGGTAATCAGCGTCTTCACTGATACCACAATTTCACCGAGCTCGTGGCTGAGACAGAGCGGAGATCGTTACACCATTCGTGCAGGTCGGAACTTACCCGACAAGGAATTTCGCTACCTTAGGACCGTTATAGTTACGGCCGCCGTTTACTGGGGCTTCGATTCAAAGCGTCTTCTTGCGAATAACCTCTCCTCTTAACCTTCCAGCACCGGGCAGGTGTCAGGCCTTATACCTCAACTTTCGTTTTTGCAAAGCCCTGTGTTTTTGTTAAACAGTCGCCACCGCCATTTCTCTGCGGCCCACTTTCGTGGGCACCCCTTCTCCCGAAGTTACGGGGTCAATTTGCCTAGTTCCTTAGCCACGGATCACTCGAGCGCCTTAGTATATTCTACTTGTCTACCTGTGTCGGTTTGCGGTACGGGTAACACACACCTGAAGCTTAGAAGATTTTCTCGGAAATCGACTTGGATGCTTATCCCCTTGTCTGACGACTCAGGGTACTTTCACCGTTCGGACCCCAGGCGGATTTGCCTACCCAGGGTAGCCCTACATGGCTTAAACGCACACTTCCGTCCGTGCGCCGCATTTACGTTCTTTCGTCTCTCCATCGCAGTGGTGTTAGTACTGGAATATTAACCAGTTGTCCATCGATTACACCGTTCGGCTTCACCTTAGGACCCGACTAACCCTGAACCGATTATCGTTGTTCAGGAAACCTTAGACTATTGGCGAATAGGTTTCTCGCCTATTTTATCGTTACTTATGCCTACATTTGCTTTTCTAACAACTCCAGTAGCGCTCACGCAACTCCTTCTACGTCGTTAGAATGCTCCCCTACCGATTACATTATTCATGCAATCCCAAAGCTTCGGTACTAGTCTTGATGCCCGAGTATCATCCACGCCCAATCGCTCGACCAGTGAGCTGTTACGCACTCTTTAAATGAATGGCTGCTTCCAAGCAAACATCCTGGCTGTCAATGCAATCGGACCACGTTATATCAACTTAGACTAGATTTAGGGACCTTAGCTGTTGGTCTGAGTTCTCCCTCTCTCGTCCATGGGCCTTAGCACCCATGGGCTCACTGCAGAGTATATCTTATAGCATTCGGAGTTTGTCAGGACTTGGTAGGAATCGCTTCCCCCGCATCCAATCAGTAGCTCTACCTCTATAAGACTCTCCTCTACGCTGCCCCTAAAGGCATTTCGGGGAGTACGAGCTATTTCCCAGTTTGATTAGCCTTTCACCCCTACCCTCAGCTCATCCGGAAGCTTTTCAACGCTTATCGGTTCGGACCTCCATCCCGGGTTAACGGAACTTCATCCTGGCCAAGGGTAGATCACAAGGTTTCGCGTCTGTCTCTACTGACTATACGCCCATTTCAGACTCGCTTTCGCTTCGGTTAACGGACCTTAAGCCCTTAACCTCGCCAGTAAAGTACAACTCGTAGGCTCATTATGCAAAAGGCACGCCGTCACCCCACTTAAGGGCTCCGACCGCTTGTAAGCGCATGGTTTCAGGTTCTATTTCACTCCGCTGTTCGCGGTTCTTTTCACCTTTCCTTCACAGTACTAGTTCACTATCGGTCTCTTAGGAGTATTTAGCCTTACCGGATGGTGCCGGCAAATTCCTACAGGGCGTCTCCGACCCCGCAGTACTCAGGATACTACTAGGTATATACTTAATTTCGTGTACGGGATTATCACCCTCTTTGATCGGCCTTTCCAAACCTATTCCACTATTAAATATAAGTCCACATTGTAGTCCTATAACCCCAGGGTAACCGTAATTACTCTGGTTTGGGCTGTTCCGCGTTCGCTCGCCACTACTTACGGAATCATTATTTATTTTCTTCTCCTCCTCCTACTTAGATGTTTCAGTTCAGAGGGTTTGCTTTCCTTGCGGAATGACTAGTCTTCAACTAGCCGGGTTGTCCCATTCAGAAATCTAGGGATCAAATCGTATTTGCCAATCCCCCTAGCTTATCGCAGCTTATCACGTCTTTCATCGCCTCTAAGAGCCAAGGCATCCTCCATGCGCCCTTATTTACTTTCTTGTTGGCGCTAATTTAATAACCACCTTTAATAACTTGTTTATAGACTCTATTATTGTAAGTCTGTCTGTTGTCCAACTCTTTATTGTATCTTAGGTAAACCTAGATTTTTTAGAGTATGGAACTCTCGTGTCTTTATCAATATGTCAATGAACGTATTTATCTTTTAGATAAATCTGTGGAGAATATCGGAGTCGAACCGATGACCTCCTGCGTGCAAGGCAGGCGCTCTAGCCAGCTGAGCTAATCCCCCAAAATTAAGCCTTGTAGTCCCGAGCGGATTTGAACCGCTGACCCCTACATTATCAGTGTAGTGCTCTAACCAACTGAGCTACGGGACTATTTATAATGTAGTCGGCAGTTTTTCAGTCTGCAGTTTTTACAGTCTCTTGCTGCTTACTGCCTTCTGAAGACTACTTTTTTCCGCCTCTTTTGGCAAAGCCTTTCACCCAGCTCTTGTTTTGGGTTTTCTTCAATATCTTTAAAAAGATTGATAAACTTAAATAGTAAATAATTCTTGCATTTTCATTAACACACCCTTATTGAGGGATGGCTCCAGAAAGGAGGTGTTCCAGCCGCACCTTCCGGTACGGCTACCTTGTTACGACTTAGCCCCAATTATCGGTTTTACTCTAGGCGGCGCCTTACGGCTACCGACTTTAAATACCCCCAACTTTCATGGCTTGACGGGCGGTGTGTACAAGGCCCGGGAACGTATTCACCGCGCCATTGCTGATGCGCGATTACTAGCGAATCCAGCTTCATGGGGTCGAGTTGCAGACCCCAATCCGAACTGAGACTATTTTTGAAGATTTGCATCATGTTGCCATGTAGCTGCCCTCTGTAATAGCCATTGTAGCACGTGTGTAGCCCAGGACGTAAGGGCCGTGATGACTTGACGTCATCCCCACCTTCCTCACCGCTTGCGCGGGCAGTTCCACTAGAGTCCCCGGCCGAACCGCTGGCAACTAATGGTAGGGGTTGCGCTCGTTGCGGGACTTAACCCAACACCTCACGGCACGAGCTGACGACAGCCATGCAGCACCTAGTTTCGGGTCATTGCTGACTAACTCCTTTCAGAGTTATTCCCTAACTTTCAAGCCCTGGTAAGGTTCCTCGCGTATCATCGAATTAAACCACATGCTCCTCCGCTTGTGCGGGCCCCCGTCAATTCCTTTGAGTTTCACCGTTGCCGGCGTACTCCCCAGGTGGATTACTTATCGCTTTCGCTAAGCCACTAAAAGTTGCCCTCTAGCAGCGAGTAATCATCGTTTACGGTGCGGACTACCAGGGTATCTAATCCTGTTTGATCCCCGCACTTTCGAGCCTCAGTGTCAGTTACAGCTTTGTGAGCTGCCTTCGCAATCGGTGTTCTATGACATCTCTATGTATTTCACCACTACATGTCATATTCCGCCCACAGCAACTGTACTCAAGACCAACAGTATCAATGGCAATTTCTTCGTTAAGCGAAGAGATTTCACCACTGACTTATCAGTCCACCTACGCTCCCTTTAAACCCAATGAATCCGGATAACGCTTGCATCCTTCGTCTTACCGCGGCTGCTGGCACGAAGTTAGCCGATGCTTATTCTCACCATACTATCAGCCCCCTACACGTAGGGGGGTTTTCTCCGGTGTAAAAGCAGTTTACGACCCATAGGGCCTTCTTCCTGCACGCGGCATGGCTGGATCACCCTTGCGGGCATTGTCCAATATTCCTTACTGCTGCCTCCCGTAGGAGTCGGATCCGTGTCTCAGTATCCGTGTGGGGGTTAATCCTCTCAGATCCCCTACTGATCGTTGCCTAGGTGAGCCGTTACCTCACCTACTAGCTAATCAGACGCATACTCATCTTTTACCGTCGGAACTTTCAAATCAACTGGATGCCCAGTCAACTATTATGGGGTATTAATCTCTCTTTCGAAAGGCTATCCCCCTGTAAAAGGCAGATTATATACGTGTTACGCACCCGTGCGCCGGTCGCCAGCGATATTGCTACCCTGCTGCCCCTCGACTTGCATGTATTAGGCCTGCCGCTAGCGTTCATCCTGAGCCAGGATCAAACTCTCCATTGTAAAAAAAAGTTTGTCCCTCAGATTCACTCTATTAATATAAATACCAATAAAGCGAAACTTGCTAATTTAGCTCATTTCATATTTTATTATCTTAAGGACGTTATGTTGTCTTTTGCAACATCCCTCAAGGGCTAGTGTATATCGCTATACTTTAAAGCTTTGTGTGTTAATTCGTAAATACTGACCTTCGAGATTTTATTCTCTCCAGTCGAATCACTTACTATTCTTTGTTTACCAATCTTTTCAATGAACGTCTTTAATATCTTTCTAGTATCTAATTATAACAATTTTATGCTATTATTAATACCCTATATCGCAACTTGAACGTGACCCCTATCTCTTTTTCTTCTTTCTTTTTGTCTTTAAGGGGTCGCAAAAGTACATATCCTTTTCTTATTCTCCAAATATATTTTTATTTATTTTATAGAAAAATTGGAATTAAAATAGAGATGAAAATTTTTTAAAGGGTTTTCTAAATTAAATTATTACTTTTGTATTAAACAAAGATCTTTTGGTTTATTAAAAAAAAAGACTTCGAAAATTATTCAATCGATTTGCTTGTAAAAATTTGATTATAAATTGCTCAAGCCTCAATTTAACAGTATATTTAGGTTTTTAATACTATGGAATATAATACACAATTAGACAAACTAATCATTCCTGAATATGGAAGAAATATTCAAGGTATGATTGAGTATTGCTGCACTATTAAAGATAGAGAAGAACGTAACTTATGTGCAAAAGCTATTATTCAGGTAATGGGACAACTAAATCCTCCACTTAGAGATGTGGCAGATTTTAACCATAAATTATGGGATCACTTATACATTATATCTCAATTTAAATTAGATGTTGACGGGCCTTATAGCATGCCAAATGCAGAAACCTTTAAAGAAAAACCAAAAGTATTAGACTATCCAAAAGGGAGAATTAAATATAAACATTACGGCAAAACTATTGAAGAAATCATAAAAAAAGCTAAAGAGTTTCCTTTAGGTGAAGAAAGAAATGAGTTAACAAGACAGATAGCGAATCATTTAAAAAAATCTTATTACAACTGGAACAAAGATAGTATTACAGACGAAGTAATTCTGAAAAATCTGAATGAACTTTCTGCGGGCGAACTAAAAGTTGAAGGAGACGCTCCACTTAGCTCTCATCAGGATTTACGAAGCAATCCAAACAAAAAGTTTTTTCACAAAAACAACAAGCACAAAAATAATCATCATAAACATAAAAACGCAAGAAAATTTTAATTCTTTCTTATGGCAATTTTTGAAGTACACGGTGGGCATAAATTAAAAGGTGAAATTATACCTCAAGGTGCCAAAAATGAAGCGCTACAGGTTATTTGCGCGGTACTTTTAACTAAAGAAAAAGTTACCATTAGCAATTTACCAAACATTGTAGATATTATAAAACTGATTGAATTACTTTCTGAATTAGGAGTAAAGGTTGAAAAAAATGGTCCAGAAGAATATACTTTTCAGGCTGATGATGTGAATATTGATTATTTAATTTCTCCTGAATTTAAGAAAAAAGGGGGTAGTTTAAGAGGGAGTATGATGATTGTAGGTCCAATGCTTACCAGATTTGGCAAAGCTTTTATGCCTAAACCAGGCGGAGATAAAATTGGAAGGCGCCGAGTAGACACCCATTTTATTGGCTTTGAAGCATTAGGTGCTAAATTTAATTATAAAAGCGAATTAGAATTATTTGAAGTAGAAGGAGCTCATTTAAAAGGCGCGTACATGTTATTAGACGAAGCCTCGGTAACCGGCACTGCAAACATTTTAATGGCCGCTTCTTTAGCAGAAGGTGTTACTACTATTTACAATGCAGCTTGCGAACCATATCTGCAGCAACTTTGTAAAATGCTCAACAATATGGGCGCTAAAATAACCGGAGTAGGATCTAATCTACTCCAAATTGAAGGCGTTAAAGAATTAAAAGGGACAAGCCATCGTTTATTACCAGACATGATTGAAATTGGATCTTTTATTGGTATGGCAGCCGTTACTCAATCTGAAATAACTATTAAAAATGTGAGTTACGATAACCTCGGTATTATCCCTACTATATTTGGAAGACTTGGTATTAAATTAGAAAGGCGAGGTGATGATATTTTTATTCCAGAACAAGAAAATTACGAGGTTGATACTTTTATTGACGGCTCTATCTTAACAATTAGTGATGCTATTTGGCCTGGATTTACGCCTGACTTAATTAGTATTGCTTTAGTAACAGCAATTCAAGCAAAAGGAAATGTTTTAATTCATCAAAAAATGTTTGAGAGCAGGCTTTTTTTTGTTGATAAATTAATTGATATGGGTGCCAAAATTATTTTATGCGACCCTCATCGTGCATCAATCATGGGTATGGATAGAAAAATTCAATTAAAAGGAATTCAAATGGCTAGTCCTGATATTAGAGCTGGTGTTGCTTTATTAATAGCAGCTATGAGTGCAAACGGCAAAAGTGTAATTTTTAATATCAATCAAATAGATAGAGGATATCAGCATATTGACACCCGATTGAATGCTATTGGTGCTCAAATTATTCGAAAAAATTCATGAAAAGTAAATATTTATTAATTCTATTACTTGTTTGTTTATTTATTTTTTCTTTTTACTTCACTAATTTAAGTAACAACAAGAATGAGGGTTCTTTAAAGTTTGAGGTTATCGGTCTAAACTTAGGAAACACTGCCCCAGAACTTGTTTTTAAAAATCCAAATGGAGTTTTAATTAAATTATCTTCGCTTAGAGGAAAGTTGGTTTTAATTGATTTTTGGGCAAGTTGGTGCGGTCCATGTCGACGTGAAAATCCAAACATTGTATCTGCTTATCATCTTTTTAAAAATAAAACATTTATAAACGGAAAGGGATTTGATATTTATAGTGTTTCGCTTGATGGAAATGTTGATGCTTGGAAAAAAGCAATAGAAAAAGATGGCTTAGATTGGAATAACCATGTGAGCGATTTGTTTGGTTGGAACAGTGAAGCTGCTGTTAAATATAATATAGAAAGCATACCAACTAATTATTTAATTAATGAGAAAGGCATTATTATTAATAGAAATTTGAGAGGTGAAGATTTAATAAAAACCCTTGAAAAACTTGTTAAATAACATTTCTTTCAGAATTATAATTATTCAGTAAATTAAAAATCTTTATCTAATTTTTGTGAATTTTAAAGTCAAAATCAGAAAAATATTTTATAAAATATAACTGACAATTTATCTTTAATGAATTTATGGCAAACTAATTGATTTAATTATTTTAAGAAAATATATTAATCGCTCAAAACCCATGCAAAATAAAGAAAACACCCCTTCTGAAGAAAATATAGCGGGCTTTACTAATCCCGAAATAGCTGACAATACGACTGAAAAAACCGAAAATACTGACGAAACAACTATTTTAAACAATACAAAAGAATTAGAAGAAAAAGTAGTTGAAATAAATGATAAATATCTTCGATTGTATTCTGAATTTGATAATTACAGAAAACGAAGTTTAAAAGAAAAATCAGATTTTATTAAAACTGCAGCCGAAGATGTTTTTAAAAGTATTTTGCCCGTTATAGATGATCTTGATCGTGCTATCAAATCAAATGAAGACATTGAAGATTCTAAAATTATAAAAGAAGGCATACAACTTATTTATAATAAACTAAAAAACAACACCCTTCAAAAAGGATTAGTTTCTTTTGACAGCATTGGATTTGCTTTTGATGCAGATAAGATGGAAGCCATCACTCATATTCCAGCAACCAGCGATGAACAAAAAGGAATTGTGATTGATGAAACGGAAAAGGGATATAAACTTGGTGACAAAGTAATTCGCTTTGCAAAGGTAATTGTTGCTCAATAAAAATAATTATGGCTAAAAGAGATTATTACGAAATATTAGGGCTTTCTAAAAATACTAGCGATGAAGAAATAAAAAAAGCTTATCGCAAATTAGCAATTAAATATCATCCTGATAAAAACCCTGAAGATAAAGGTGCTGAAGAAAAATTTAAAGAAGCTGCAGAAGCTTATGAAGTTTTAAGTAACTCCGAAAAACGTCAGCGGTATAATCAATATGGACATGCAGGTCTTGGTGGTGCTGCTGGTGGTGGCTTTGGTGGTAGTGGTGGAATGAATATGGATGACATATTTAGTCAATTTGGCGATATTTTTGGAGGGGCATTTGGTGGTGGTGGCGGAAGAAGTAGTGGGAGAAGGGTAAATAGAGGGACTAATTTAAGAGTTAAAGTAAAATTAAATTTACAAGATATAGCCAATGGTGTTGAGAAAAAAATTAAAGTAAACAAACACGTAAGTTGCAAAACTTGTAGTGGGAGTGGTGCAAAAAATGGACATTACGACACCTGTAAAACATGTAATGGAACCGGAGCAATTACCCGTGTGCAACAAACTATTTTAGGTGCTATGCAAACTCAAAGCGCTTGTGTTTCATGTGGTGGCGAAGGGAGAATTATTAAAGACAGATGTAATACATGCCGCGGTGATGGTATTGTTAGAGAAGAAGAAGTTATTAATATAAATATCCCTGGGGGTGTTGCCGATGGTATGCAATTAAGTATGAGTGGCAAAGGAAATGCAGCAGCAAGAGGTGGGATTAATGGTGATTTATTAATTGTAATTGAAGAAGAAGAACATCCGTTTTTAAAGCGCGAAGGCAATCATTTAATTTATTATTTAAATATTGGTTTTCCTGATGCTGCTATTGGTACAACTGTTGAAATACCAACTGTAGATGCAAAAGCAAAAATAAAAATAGAGCCCGGAACTCAAAGTGGAAAAGTATTAAGATTAAAAGGTAAAGGATTACCTGATGTTAACTCTTATGGTAAAGGCGATTTATTAGTTGAAATTAGTATTTATACTCCTACACTTTTAAGTCCGGAAGAAAAAAAGATTTTAGAGCAATTAAAAGAATCTAAAAACTTTGAACCAAATCCTAGTAAAAAAGAAAAAGGTTTTTTTGATAGAATGAAAGACTATTTTGATTAATTGTATTTTCGTTTGTTGTTTATAATAAATCGTTTGTTACTAAAATAGAAAACTTTTTGTATAGCTAAAATAATAAATCATTACAGTTGGATTGATTAATTTAGATTTTCTTTAATAAATAGGAAATTTAAAAATTTATTTTTAAGTTAGCTTAAAATAATCAAATATGAAAAAATATCTTTTTATCATTTTATGTCTTGGTTTTATTATTGCTAAGGCTCAAACCACTCCTACTTGCAGCTTAGATGCAGTTTTTATTCAATCTAATAAATCGGGCGTATATCCTGATAGTGCAACAAATTTTATTACAGGGCAATTAAATCAATCTTATATTCAAAATATAACCATAAAGGTTCCAAAAGATACCATTCAAAGTATTTTAAAAATTTGTTTTACCCGATTTGTAGTTTCAACGCCAAGTAATGTTGTTAATTATGGTTTACCTGCCGGATTACAATTTGCTTCTTCAAGTTCAGTAGTTGCTAATGGAAATATTAATGGATCGCCCTCTCTCCGTTTTCCGGGTAATGCCAATAATTGCGCAAGTATTTTTGGTGTTCCTTCGGTTGCCGGAAATTATTTATTAAAACTACAAGTTCAAGCCTATGGCACAACTATCCTTTCTAATCAACAATGTCCTGCCCTTCCAAATTATAACACAGGTTTACTGATAAATACAACCAACTTAAATTACTATTCTATTAATATTATAAATACTACTGGTATAAATCATTATTCAATTGATAAACCATATTTAATAAGTCATAACAACAACCAAGTTTTACTCCAAAACAAAATGCAATTAAATTTAACTGCAAAGTTATTTGATATTCAAGGCCGACAAATAAAAACTTTTATCATTGAGCCTCAAGAGTCTTTTGTGAAAATAAATGACCAATATAACTTAACACCAGGGATTTATTTGTTAAACATTTCATCACAAAATCAAACTTGGGTTGATAAATTTATTGTTCATCCATAGTCCTTTAAATTTTTGGTTTATGTTTCGAAATAAAATAATTTTATTATTTTTTTTCTGTTATCATAGTTTTTCTGCACAAACTATTAAAATAATTTGCGGACAACTTTTTGATTCTGATAATAAACAATCCATTACTGGAGCAGTAATTCAATGGGATTCAAAAACATTTACCACTTCTGATAAAAATGGTTTTTTTTGTTTAAAAACTAATTCAATAAAAGGAGAGTTAAGCGTTTCGATGGTTGGTTATAAATCGAAGATCTTTGAAATTGAAAAAACTGAATCGGATAGCGTTTTTTTATCTCTTTCACTAAATATTGATGCTATGTTAGATGAAGTTGTTATCAGTGCAGGTAGGTTTGAACAAAAACAATCTCAATTAACCGTTAGTTTAGATCTTATTAAACCACAATTAATTCAACAAAAAAACACAACTCAATTAGATCAAATTGTGGCTCAGGTATCTGGAGTTACGGTAAATGACGGGCAAGCAAGCATAAGAGGAGGAAGTGGCTTTAGCTATGGAGCCGGTAGCAGGGTATTAGTTTTACTTGATGAGCTTCCAATGATTTCGGCTGATGCTGGCGATATTAAATGGACTTTTATGCCAATAGAAACTGTTGACCAAATTGAAGTAATTAAAGGCGCATCTTCTGTTTTATATGGTTCTGGAGCACTTAATGGGGTAATTCATTTACGGACACGTTATGCAAGAGATAAACCTTTTACTCAAATCACTTCTTTTTTTGGAAGCTACGATGCTCCGCGCAACACATACAAATGGTGGAAAGGAACCTCTCAATTTCAACAAGGCATTCAATTGGCACACGCACAAAAAATAGGACCTCTTGATTTAGTAATTGGTGGGCAATGGTTTAACGATGATGGCTATCGTTTTTTAGAACATGAAACACGGGGTCGTTTTAATTCACAAGTGGGGTATCAATTAAAAAAAATACCAGGCTTAAGTTTTAAATTAAATAGTGGATTAATGCAAAATAAAGGTGGCTTATTTTTTTTATGGCAAAATTTTGACTCTGCTCTGATACCTCAAGGACGTAACTTACAAAACTATATAAACACACGTTATAATATTGATCCTTCAATTCATTACCTAAGTAAAAATGGATTAAAAATAAACTGGCGTAACCGCTATTTTGTTAGTGATAATAAAAACGACAAAAATCAAAGTAGTTTTTCTGCATTATATTACACCGAATTACAGGTTCAAAAAAAAATATCAAATCACACCTTCTGGAACTCTGGTTTAGTGATGAATCGTCAAGTAATAAAATCTGATTCGCTTTATGGGAAACACTTTGGGAGTCAAATGGCACATTATCATCAATTAGATGCTGAAATTGGAACTCGTTTAAATATAACTGTTGGTTTACGTTTAGAATGGGCAAAATTAGATGATGCACAAAGTAATTATAATTGGTTTGGTCATAATTTACCTTTAGTACCAGTTATGCGTGGTGGTTTAAACTACAAAGTTTTCGAAAGTAGTTTTGCTCGCGCATCTTTTGGACAGGGTTATCGTTTCCCCACTAGTGCCGAAAAATTTATTAATACTAGTTTAAGTGTGCTCAAAATTTTTCCTAATCCAAACCTTAAACCCGAAACTGGTCAAAATTTTGAAATGGGATACAAACAATTTTTTAAAACTAAACATATTAAAGGCTTTGCCGATTTAGCTGGCTTTTGGTCTCGTTATGATAATTTAGTAGAATTTGTTTTTAATTATTATAACTCTAACAATACCTTATCGCTTATAGAGCGTTTAAATTATTACGGATTTAAATCTGAAAATATTGGTAAAGCCGATATTAAAGGAATAGAACTTAGTGCAAATGCCGAAGCTGTATTAGGCTCTTTTACCATACAAATTATGGGTGGCTATACTTTTATTGAACCCAGAAAACAAGATTTTAATTCAGCCTTAGATACCTTAGGATTAAGAGAACCCTACTTAAAAGAATCCGATTGGTCTATTCTTAAATACCGAAATCGTCATTTATATAAACAAGACATTCAAGTTCAATACAAAAAATTTAGTTTTGGTTGGAGTAGTCGTTTTCAAAGTGCTACTTTAAATATTGATAACCGTTTTATTAGACCAATTTTTGAGGAATTAGGTAATGGATTTGAATCACCGGATGCACCAAGTATTTTACCAGGCATGCAACAACATTTTTACGATTTTAGTAAATCTTTTTGGGTACATGATGCACGATTAAGTTATACCATTGCAGGCAAAATAAAATTAGCCTATATCGTTAATAACCTCAGCAATACTGCTTATCAATCTCGGCCTGGTGATTGGCGCCCTCCTACTCTTCATCAATTTCAAATCACGCTTACACCAGTCTATAAAAATTAATTTTTTAATTTATTGGATTTTGTATCGAGAACATTAAAAAAAAGCGCTTCTCGATAATATTTGCAAAGAAGCAAATACAACTAAGCGACTATTTCAGTTTGCAAAGAAGCAAATAAAACGAAGAGACTGTGGAATTGTCAGTTCGAGTGAAAAATTCTGCCTCTTTAATTTTTTGTATCGAGAACTTTAGCAATAAAACCACTTCTCGATAATATTTAAAAAAAAGCAAATACAACGAAGCGACTGTGTATTGTCAGTTAGAATGAAAAATTCTGCCTCTTTATTTTTTTGTATCGAGAACTTCAGCATTAAAACTCGCTTCTCGATATTAATTTGCAAAAAAGCAAATTCACTCGAAGCGACTTTGTCAGTTCGAGTGAAAAATTCTGCCTCTTTGATTTTTTGTATCGAGAACATTAAAACAAAAGCTCTTCTCGATAATATTTCCAAAGAAGCAAATAAAACGAAGCGACCGTGAATTGTCAGTTCGAGTGAAAAATTCTACCTCTTTGATTTTTTGTATCGAGAACATTTAAAAAAAGCGCTTCTCGATAATATTTGCAAAAAAGCAAATAAACTCGAAGAGACTATTTCAGTTTGCAAAGAAGCAAATAAAACGAAGCGATCAAAAAACAAGAAATTATAATAAACAAAAAAGGTAGCCAAAATGGCTACCTTTTTAAATTTAATTATAACTAAACTATTTATTTATTCAATAACCAATTTATAGTTAGCTGAACCCAATTTAGTATCTATTTTAACAATATAAATACCTTTTGCATATCCAGTTAAGTTAAATGTTTCAGAAGTATTTTGTGTTGTTGACTTCACTATTAATTTACCTAAACCATCTATTACACTAATAGTTTTCTCGCCATCAAATTCAAATTTAGCGGTAAACAGACCTTTAGTTGGATTTGGGAAAATAAAGGTGTTTTGAAGTGCATTAGTATTAGCTTCTATTCCAGTACAACTATTTACTTTAATCAAAAATGCTAAGTTGTTTTTACATGAATTGTTATCTGTTCCTGTAACAGAATAAAATCCAGTTGATAAAGGTGAATCTGTAAAGGTATTGGCTACAACATTTCCTGGCATCCAAGTATATGTAGCTGCACCACTAGATGTAACAGTTGCAATTTCTCCTCTACAAATTTCGGGTGCAGAAGGATTAATTATGATAACTGGTAATGGATTAACCGTGATAGATAATGTATTATTACCAATACATCCAAAACTATCTTCTGCAGATACAGAATAAACTGTAGATGAACTTGGAGAAAGGTTTTGGGTATTATTATTACTTCCATTACTCCAAGTATAAGAAATAGCCCCATTTACCGAGAAGCTTGATGAGCTACCCAAACAAATTGATGCTGACGGAGGTGTTATTACTAAAATTGGTGATGGGTTTGTTGTAATATTAATTGTTGCATTACCCACACAATTATTAGCCCCTGTACCCGATAAAGTATAAACAGTAGAACTTGTTGGCGTAACAATAACGTTTGCATTATTTCCTCCAACACTCCAAGTAAAGGTGTTAGCACCTGAACCAGATAAAGTTAATGATGTTGATGCGCAAACTAAAGATGAACTCGCTATAATTGACATTGGGGGGGCTGGATTAGTTAATACAATTGCACTGGCAGATGAATTACAGCCATTCGCATCAGAACCTTGAACAGTAAATTGAGAAGTTGCCGATGGTGTATATGCAGATGTAGAACCTGTATTACCATTAGCCCAAGTATAAGTTAATGCACCAGACGCAGTAAACGAAGTTGCAGTTAATGCACATACCGTAACTAATGTAGGTGAAATGACTACAGTTGGCGATGCATAAGCATATAATGTTGCCGTCTTAGAAGATGTACAGCCAATTGAATTTGTACCTATTACACTACAAGTTATTGATGATAAAGCACCACCTGCATTAATATTTGCTGTGTTAGTATAGGTATTATTTGTCCAAGAATATGTTACAGAACCTGATGCTGTAAATGTAAATGGAGAATTAGGACAAGCCGTTGCCGTTAAAGGCGAAATTACCATATTTGTTCCATTAGAAACAGAAACTGTAACCAGATTAACTGCAACGCAACCATTAGCACCAGAACCAAGAACCGTATAAATTGTATTGGCTAAAGGCGAATATGTTTGAGAGGCACCGGTTAAAGTAGCGCCACCAACACCAGGGCTAGTATAAGTATAACTTAAAGCACCAGCAGGCGTAATTGTAAAATTAGAACCACAACTAATACTTCCACTAGCTACGGTAACAGCTGGAGCTGGTAATATATTTAAACAATAGTCTTCTGTTTCGCCCCAATTATAAGCGTTTGCAGGACCAGGCACAACACCTTCTACTGCTACAACTCTCATTCGAGTTACACCTACACTTGCTGTATTTGGAATATTTAAAAAACCTGAATTAACTCCATTAACTGCCGCACCAGTAGAGTAAACTAGTTCTCCTGGATCAGTAAAATTACCGTTTTGATTATTGTCTACATATATATTCATTCCTACTCCATACCATCCACCACAAGTACCTAAGGTTATATTAAATGGAACCTGACCAGTACAAACTGAAGGCGCAGCTACAAAATAGGTATAATTAGCATATCGCTGAGCAATTGAACCCGGACCCGGCCCAACTGAAACACAAGTACTAACATTAGTCATGGTTCCAACTGAAACGGTTAAGATTTCTTCGTCGCCAGCAATACCAGCTATAGACGGTGCATATGGGTTACAAGCACAAGGGTTAACCAATGGAGAAAAAGAAACAACTGATGTAATTGATGTAAGGCCACCATTTGCACAAGTACTTACTAATTGATAATAGGTTGTTGTAGTAGTAGCAGTATTTAATAAAGCACCTGCACCACCCACATTAGCCCATGGGCCATTGTTGTTTGGAGAAGATTGCCACTGGTAAGATAAACCTGTAAAGGCAGATAAACTTGAGGTATTTAATGTAAAAGCTACATTTGGACAACCCTGAGCCGCTGAAATAGAAGGAGTTAATGCAGCAGGGGTACCACTACAAGGTGTGCCAGCAACAATATTAATACAATAATCTTCGGTTTCACCCCAAGTATAACTACCTGTAGGGCCAGGCACTGAGCCTTCTACTGAAACAACTCTCATTCTGGTAATACCAGGAGTTACACCAGCAGGTATAATTATATTGCCGGTATTGGCTGCGTTATTGGATGATGCAATGGTAGCAACGTTTTCGTTTGCGCCAGTAAATAAACCATCTTGATTATAATCGATATAAATTTTTGTTTGAACACCATACCATCCACCACAAGTACCTACAGTAACACCATAATTAATAGTAGAACCAATATTAACAGCTGGTGCTGCAACTGCACCGGTATAATTTGAATACCTTTGGTTTATTGAACCTGGGCCAGGTGCAGTAGATGCACAATTACTTGTATTATTTAAAGTACCAAAAGTAACATTAAAAATTTCTTCGTCACCGGTTGATGAAGCCCCAGAAGCACCATAAGCAATAGCAGAACAAGGTGTTTGAACACAATTGCTTGAATAAGTCATGCTGGTGTTTTGAGCTAAAGAAGAACAAGAATACTGAGTTAATAAAACAGAATAAGCACCTGTTGTTGGGCAAACCCATGTGCCTGCAGATTCTGCACCACAATTATCATCCCAATTTGCTAAAGCTGTTCCACCATTTGCCAAACTATAGAGACGAATGTATGTATCAGCGCCACCAGCTAAACCACAAGTAGCAAAATAATAAGAACAACCAGCTGTTGCATTAAAATTAAATGCACGACCACCTGAATTATAAACAGCCGTTGTTTGAGCAACGTTAGTTGGAAAAATTTGAATATTTGTGGTAGGCACCATGCAATATTGCGCTTTTACACTATTAAAAAAGTTTGCAAAAATTAAAAAGACAGCAACTAAGGCAGTTTTTTTAATTAAATTTTTAGGTAGATTTTTTTTCATATGACTTGTTTTTGTTTAGTTTTTTTTTAATAAAGTTTTGTAAATAATTAAAAATAATGAATAATCAATATTTTAATTGTCCAATATTAAAACAATAATTTTAAATTAACAACAATTTAACAAAAAAAATTTGGATTTTTGTTTTTTAAAATAGAAAAAATGTACTTTGCGAGGAGATATAGTCCTTTTGGGCTATATATTAAAAAAGCAATAAGATATTAATTTAGGCGTCTAAATTGCCATAATTAAGTTTTTTACCCTGAATGGCCAAAATAATTCTTAAAACTAAAATTAAAAAAGGCACATACATGGTTACATTTGGCAAATCGAAATGATTTAAAATTATAATAGATTTTCGCTTTAATCGCTCAGTTATTAGATACATCGATGGAATTAATAAAAGAGTTAAAACTGTAGCAAATATTAAACCAAAAATCATGGTCCAGCTTAAAGGGCCCCAAAACACTACACTATCGCCACCAAAAAACACATGCGGGTTTAAATTTGTAAAAAGGGTTTCAAAATTTATATTTAAACCCACTGCTAAAGGAATTAAACCTAAAACTGCGGCAATGGCTGTTAATATTACAGGAGTCATCCGTGTGCGGCCGGCCTCAACAGTAGCTTCGTATAAACTCATGCCTCCTAAGCGAGCAAACTCGGCAAACTCAACTAATAAAATACCGTTTCTAACTACAATACCACCCAGGGCAATAATTCCAACACCAGTCATTACAATACTCATTTCCATTTTAAACAAACCAACACCTAAAAACACGCCAATAATGCTAAACAAAATTTCGGATAAAATAATAAGAGGTTTACCCAAAGAGTTAAACAAGCCAACTAAAACCAAAAGCATAATGCCAATTGCGCTTAACATAGCGCCGCCTAAAAAACTCATGGTTTCTTTTTGGTCTTCGGCCTGCCCGCCAAACTTAACATTTACATTGCCAATTGGTTTAAAAGAGAGAATTAGCTTTTGAATTTTTGCAGCCACCTCATTGGCATTATAGCCCTGTTTAACATCAGAAGAAAGAGTAATTAAACGGGTGTTATTTTTACGTTTGATACTTGCATACGTATTGTCATAACGGATATTACAAACTGCAGAAATAGGAACCGTTCTTACCACGCCACCCATATTCATATCGCGGTAGGTGATTTTTAAATTACGAATAGTTTCAATATCCGAACGCTGATCTAACTTGTAACGCAACTGCACAGGATATTCATCATCAACATCTCTAAATTTAGTTGCCTCAACACCATATACAGCGCCACGAATTTCCATGGCTAATTGGTAAGTAGATAAACCTTCTCGCTGAGCTCTTTCGCGATCAATATCAAAAATAATTTCTGGTTTATTGCCCACAAAATCTGATTTTAAATTATCAAGGCCATCTATTTTAGCCTCTTGCACAAATTTTTTAACCAGATTGGCATTATTAACAAGCGCATCAAATTCGTCGCCAGAAACTTCAATGCTAATTGGCTTTGCTTGAGGCGGACCATTTTGTTCTTGATTTACAGTTATTTCGGCACCAGGAATTTGCCAATTTAAAGATTGTAATTTGGTTAAATAATCTGTTGTAGATTGCCCCTCACGTTTTTCGAATTCTACAAAAGAGATGGCGATTTTACCTTTATTGGGATAAGCATTTTGGTCTCCATCTCTTGGATCGGTTACTCCAATGGTAACATTACTAATCATAGATTCGACAATGGGATTATTTTTACCAATAACACTGTTTACTTTATTTTCGACTTGGCGCATTACATTGTTGGTAATAAAGGGATCGGTGCCTTCGGGTAATTTAAGATAAACATAAATACTATTTGGGTCTCCTTGCGGAAAAAACACCACTTTAGGGCCACGTACAACAAAGAAAACGATAGAAAAAACAAATAACAAAATAACGTAAATTACAGGGCGCCAAGGCTTAATAAGACACCACTTAAGCACTTTAACGTACCTATTAACAAATGCAGGCCAAACTTTAAATTGCCAGGAATTAATTACTTTATAAAGCCAAAAGCGGTGTAAAATTAAAAAGAGTCCCAGAAAAATAATAAAATTACCTACACCTACATGGCCGCTAGCGTAAGCAATTAAAGTTAGAACGGCATAGAGCAGCAATTGCATTTTGCCTTTTTTATTTATTTTACCATAATTTTTTGCTTCCTCATCGTGTGATTTCATAAAATCGACAGCAAAAACAGGATTAATAATATAGGCCACAAATAGAGAGGCGAGTAAAGAAATAATTAAGGTAATGGGTAAAAAATACATGAATTTACCAATAATGCCGGTCCAAAAAGCTAAAGGGATAAAAGGAGCCAAGGTGGTTATTGTTCCGGTAAGCACAGGTAAAAACACTTCGCCTGCCGCCATTTTAGCTGCGGTTTTAATATCGCGCTTACCATTAGCAAACAATCGATGAGTATTTTCGATAACCACAATAGCATCATCAACCACAATACCAAGGGCTAATAAAAAAGCAAACAGCACAATCATATTAAAAGTAAAACCGATACTTGGCATTAATAAAAAAGCAATAAACATTGAAAGGGGAACAGACAGAGCTACGAATAAGGCATTGGTAACGCCCATAAAAAACATGAGTACGATGGTAACTAAAATAAAACCAATAATAATGGTGTTAATTAAATCTTGAAGAGTTGTTTTAGTTTTAGCACTTTGATCGCCACTCACCGTAACTTCTAAACCTTGCGGAAAATCATTTTTTTTCATTTCGGCAATAACCGTTTTTATTTTATCGGCAGCAGCAATTAAATTTTCGCCAGATCTTTTAATTACATTAAGGGTGATTACATTTTTTCCTTTAGAACTGGAGTAACTTTCTTTTTCTTTGAAGCCATCTTTTACCTCAGCCACGTCTTTTAAAAATAATTTAGCGCCAACGGCAGAGGTTACAATAATATTTTCTATTTCGGCTGGATTTTTAAATTCGCTTTTTATGCTAATGGTAGGCTTCATCCCATTAATAGGCACATTACCTCCGGTGATTGATAGATTTTCTTGGCCAATTGCTCTTTGAATATCACCAAGGGTTAATTGGGCGGCTTGTAATTTATAAACATCAATGTTAACTTGAATTTCACGATCGAGGGCGCCAACAATTTTAGCTTCATTAATTTCTTTTAAACCTTCGAGGCCTTCCTGCAAATTTTCGGCATATTTTTTTAATTGTTTTAAATCGTAGTTGCCAGAAATATTAATGTACATGATGGGTATTTCTGAAAAAGCAATTTCTTTAATTACTGGCTCACGAGTAAGAACTTGGGGCATATCGGCCCGTGCTTCGTCTACAGCATCTTTAACTTTTTGTTTAGCTAAATCAGTTTTAACATCGGTACGAAACTCAACTATAATTACGGAGACATCTTGTAAAGAAGTGCTATTAAATTTTTTAATACCCGAAATAGACTTTAATCGTTTTTCGATGGGTTTAGTAATTGTATTTTCGATGTTGGTAGGCGAATTACCACCGTTAATGGTACTAATGTATATCGTTGGAACGGTAATGTCTGGAAAATTTTCTTTAGGCAAAGAATTGTATGCCATAATACCAGCAATGGTAATAAAGATGGTAATTAAATAAACGGTTAATTTATTTTCAATGGCCCAACTAGAAGGTTTAAATTCTTTAATTTTTTCTAACATAAGTGTCTATTTCAAATATTTATTTAATAATTGATACGAAATCGTAATCACAGAATAATTTATTTTTTTATAATTATTTTGTCTCCCTCGTAAACTAAATCGTAGCCTTGAGTGATTAATAAATCACCAGCAT
>Ga0209358_10001243_pt1 | contig 20667 bp, 18 predicted proteins | sample LauGreFa1BDMLBSN_2_FD_187574 | JGI IMG/M metagenome (GOLD analysis project Ga0209358, IMG submission 187574) | Freshwater lake microbial communities from Lake Michigan, USA - Fa13.BD.MLB.SN (SPAdes) (version 2) | ecosystem: Environmental > Aquatic > Freshwater > Lake | place: Lake Michigan, USA...
GAGTCCTTTCTGGCTGCCTGGGTAGGGATCGAACCTACGACCAAGTGATTAACAGTCACCTGCTCTACCGCTGAGCTACCAGGCAGTGCGAAAGGAGTCCAATCAAGGCAAGGTCAGGGCGGCTCTGTCAAACAAATCCTCGTCCCATCGGCCCAGGCGCCCCGCTACGAAAAAGACCGCAATCATCGGAAAAGGCACAGGTTGGCAGGGGGTGCGCCGACATTCACCCCACGGCCCCCTAATCTCTGGACTCCCCTGTGCGGCCTGTCTTCCTTGTGCTCATTCCCATGCGCTGGACCCGACTACCTGAAACTCCCAACGCCCCGGGCTTCGGCGGCGCCTTCGTAGGCACCTCCGGCGACCTGTTGCTCTGCGGCGGTGGTTCCAACTACCCCGACAAGCCGGCCTGGGAAGGCGGCGCCAAGGTCTGGCATGACGAAGTATTCTCCCTGTCCAGCACCCGTTCGAAGAAGTGGGCGTCGATCGGCAAACTTCCTCGGCCGTGCGGCTACGGCGTCGGCGTCTCGATCCGCCAGGGCCTGCTCATGATCGGCGGCGCCGATTCCCATCGTCACTACGCGGACTGCTACACGCTGGCCGTCGAGGACGGTGAACTCAAGGTCCGCCCCTTCCCCTTCCTCCCCCGTCCGCTGGCCTACGCGACCGGCGCCCTCGTCGGCAGCAAGGTCATCGTCGCCGGCGGCACCGAGCGCCCCGACGCCACCGCGGCGTCCTCCAGCGCCTTCGCGATCGACCTCGCGAACCTCAACGCCGGCTGGAAGGAACTTCCGCTCTGCGCCGGCTCCGGCCGCATGCTCGCCCAGTCCGCCGGCACGAAGGATACCTTCTACCTTTTCGGCGGCGTCGCGCTGAGCCCCGGCGCCAAGAGCGTCGAACGCGAATACCTCTCTGACTGCCATGCCTTCACGCTCGGCAAGGAATGGCGTCGACTCTCCGCAATGCCCCGGGCGGTCGCCGGCGCGCCTTCGCCCTGTCCGGTCTTCGAGAACGAGATCCTCGTCCTCGGCGGCGATGACGGCAAGCTGGCCGGTAAAGTCGAAGCGGCCAAGCATCCTGGCTACGCGAAGACCGTCCTCTCTTACGATAAATCGACGGACACCTGGACCGAGGCCGAAGCCGGCTCCGCCGCCGTGCTGTCCACCGGTTGTGCAAAATGGTCCGGCGGTTACGCCCTGACCAACGGCGAGCTGCGTCCGTTCGTGCGTTCCGCCGAAGGCTGGCTGCTGCGCGCGGAATAATCATTGGGGCTGGCAGGTCGGCGACGTGGGGGCTACAAAAGCCTTACCCCGGCGCCATGCTCCGCCTCACCCCATTGCTCGGCCTGTTCGTAGCGGCGCTCGCCGGCGCGCAGGGCGAACCTTTGCCGGATCTGCCCGATCCTCTCGGGCGGGCCGGGATGATCGCCGCCGTCCTCCGCGAAGCCGACGGCAGCGAGGTCATCGTGGCGGCCGGAGGCAGCAACTTCCCGGACAAGATGCCCTGGCAAGGCGGCCAGCGGAAATATCACAAGGACATCCTCAAACTCGCGCGTAAGGACGGCGTCTGGAGCTGGAGCAAGCTCGGCGAATTACCCGAAGGATTGGTCGGGGCGGCTTTCTGCGCGACACCCCGGCGAGACGCCTTGGTGTTCGCCGGCGGCGCCGCGGCCGACGGCCACCGCGCCGGCGTCTGGCGGATCGGCCTCGACGGCAAGGTGACCCGCTTCGGGCCCGACCTCCCGCGCCCGCGGGCTTACGGCGGCTTCACCGCGACCAAAGGACATCTCGTCATCCTCGGCGGAACGGACGGACCGGATGCGACGGAGACGATTCCCACGCTGACGTCGCTCGACCTCGACGCGTCCGAAAAGACGTGGCGGACGACCGACGCCGACGCGAGCTACGGCCGGATCATCCCGCTGGTCGGCGCCGGCCCGAACCTGCTGCTCTGGGGCGGCGGCTGCTCGCTCTCCGCCAAGCACGGCAAGCCGTTCCGCGACTACCACGAGAACCTCTCCTTCCAGTCGTCGCTCGACGCCGGCAACCGCTTCCACGGCCTGCCCCATGCGCTCGCCGGCGCCGCCGGCCCGGGCGTGGCGACGGCGACGCACCTTTTCTTCGTGGGCGGCGACGACGGTACGCAATACGGACACCCCTATGAAACGCACACCGGCCTCGCCCGCCGCATCTTCGCGATCGACCTCGAGTCCCTCGAGGTGACCGACCTCGGCGAGTGGCCGCATCCCGTCGCGGTCACGCCACTCCTGCGGCTGGGTGACGACCTAGTCACCGTGAGCGGGGAGGTGCGCCCCGGCGTCCGCACCCCTAAGCTCACCCGGTGGCCCATCCCGGCCAGATACCGATGAACGAAACCCCGTCCGCCTCCCGCACGGCCTGGCTGGTCGTCGCGCTGCTCATACCGGTCGCGTTGCTCAACTATCTCGACCGCCAGATGCTCGCGACGATGAAGTCGTCCATGCTCGGCGACCTGCCGGACATCCAGACCAAGGCGCAATGGGGCCTGGTGCTTGGATCATTCAAATGGGTCTACGCGATCTTCAGCCCGATCGGCGGCTACCTCGCGGACCGGGTCAGCCGACGTCACGTCATCTGCTTCAGCCTCTTCGCGTGGTCCGCGGTCACCTGGGCCACCGGTCAGGTGAATGACTACGACCAGCTGCTCTGGACGCGCGCCATCATGGGCGTCAGCGAAGCCTTCTACATCCCGGCCGCGCTCGCGCTCATCGCCGACTACCACCTCGGACCTACGCGTTCACGCGCGATCGGGCTCCACCAGATGGGCATCTATGTCGGCGTGATCATCGGCGGCTTCGCCGGCTACGCCGCGGACGAACCGGCCATCGGCTGGCGCGGCGCCTTCGCGTGGTGCGGCCTGCTCGGCATCGCCTATTCCCTCCCGCTCTTCCTCTTCCTGCGCAATCGCCCGGCGACGAACGAAAACGTCGCCCAGCCGGCCGCAGGCTCGACCGTCCGCGCGCTCCTCGGAAACCCCAGTTTCCTGCTGCTCGTGGTTTACTTCACCCTGCCCGCGATGGCGGCATGGGTCGTGCGCGACTGGATGCCCGATATCCTCCGCGAACGCTTCAACCTGGGTCAGGGCAAGGCTGGCATCTCCGCGGTCCTTTATTGGCAACTCGCCGCCATCGTCGGTGCGGTGCTCGGCGGCTGGCTGGCCGACCGCTGGATGCGGACGAACATCCGCGGACGCATCTTTGTCAGCGCGATCGGCACGTTCCTGCTCCTCCCGGCCCTCTTCGGCGTAGGCAACGCGCCTACCCTGCTCGTGGCCGTGCTCTTCCTCATCGTCTTCGGGCTCGGCTGGGGCTTCTTCGACTGCAATAGCATGCCCATCCTCTGCCAGCTCGTCGGGCCGCGGCATCGCGCCACGGGCTATGGCCTGATGAATTTCGTGAGCATCAACTGCGGCGGCTTCGCCGACTGGATCTTCGGCGCCCTCCGCGACCGACAGATGCCCCTGAACGCCATCTTCGGCGTCTTCGCCGGCATCGCCCTGCTCTCCATCTTCGTCGCGCTCTCCATCCGCCCGCGCGAAAGCACCCTCTCCTGACCATGTCCGCCTTCAAGTTCACCGGCCTTTGCACGGCCACCCACACGCCCTTCCACCGCGACGGCTCGCTCAACCTCGCCGTCGTCGAACGGCAGGCGGCCTTTCTGCGTAGCCACGGGATCACCTCCGTCTTCATCGGCGGCACTACCGGCGAAAGCAGCTCGCTCACCGCGGCCGAACGCGCGGCATTGAACGACCGTTGGGCTGTCGTGGGCCCGGCGACCGGCATCGATGTCATCGTGCACGTCGGCGCCAACTGCCTTACTGAAGCAGCGCAACTTGCCGCGCATGCGGAGAAGAACCAAGCGAAGGCCGTGTCGATGATCGCGCCTTCCTATTTCAAGCCGCGCACGCTGACCGACCTCGTCGCCAGCTGCGCGATGGTGGCGAAAGCCGCGCCCCGCACCCCTTTCTATTATTATGACATCCCCGGCATGACCGGCATCGGCGGCTTTCCGGTCGACGAGTTCCTCAAGGCGGCTTCGCCGATCATCCCGAATCTTGCCGGCGTGAAGTATTCCCACCCGGACCTCGACGCGATGCGACGGGCGCAGGCGCTCGAAGGCGGCCGCTTCGATCTTCCCTACGGCATAGACGAGCGCTTCCTCGCCGCCCTGCGTGCCGGCGCGACCGCCGGCGTGGGGAGCACCTATAACTTCAATCCGGGCCCGCTGCTACGCGCCATCGCCGCCCATGGCAAAGGCGACGCCGGCCTAGCCGAAACCGAACAGGCGAAGGTCCAACCGGTCGTCGATATCTTGGCCAAGCGAGGCTACATGGGGGCCGCCAAGGCGCTCATGGGACACATCGGCGTACCGCTCGGACCCGCCCGCCTGCCCAACGGCAACCCTGACGCCGCCGAGATCAAGCAGATGCTCGGCGAGCTCGAAGCCATCGGCTTCTTCAGCTGGAATTTCTGAACATGCGCCTCGCCCTACTTCTCAGCCTGCTCTGCGTCCGCTCCTTCGCGGCGGACGGTACGGACGTCATCGTCTTCGAAGCCAAGCAGAATCTGTCGCACCCGTCGGTGCGCATCCCTTCGTTGTTGCGCACCCAGAAGGGCACCTTGCTCGCCGTCGCCGAAGGCCGCGATAAGCCGACCGACCAAGCCGGCAACGACTTGGTGATCTCCTTCTCCAAGGACGAAGGCGCCACCTGGTCCAAGCCGCGCATCGCTTACGAACAGGGCGCGGATAGCTGCAACAACCCCTGCCTCGTCCAAGAAGCCAAGTCCGGTCGTATCTTCCTTTTCTATCAGGTTTTTCCCAGCGGTAGCCATGAATTCGGAGGCCTGCCCGTCGGGCCCGCCGATCCGAAAGGCAATCGCTCTTGCTACGTGACCTCTGATGACGATGGCGTGACATGGAGCAAACCGACCGACGTCTCCGCGACACTGAAACCCGACGAAGCCATCACCACCGCTTCCGGACCAGGCATCGGCATCCAGCTCAAGTCCGGCCCCAAGGCCGGCCGTCTGGTCATCCCGTTCAACTCCCAGGACGCGAAGAAGAACTTCTACAACTGGGTCGCCTATAGCGACGACGCGGGCGCCACGTGGAAGCGTGGCGAGAAAGTGCCGCAGACCGAAAAAATCCAGCTGAACGAAGTGCAAGTGGCCGAGTCCACGGGTGGCGGCCTTTACCTGAATTCTCGCAGCTGGCGGCGCGGGCCCAGCCTGCGCAAGGTTTCTTGGTCACAAGACGCCGGCGAGACCTGGACCCAGGCCGCCGAGGACGCCGTCCTGACCGACCCGATCTGCCAAGGCAGCCTGCTTCGCCTGGATGACCGCACCATCGCCTTCCTTAATGCCGCCGGCCCCAAGCGCGCGAATGGCACATTGCGCCTGACGCACGACGACGGACGCACCTGGGCGAGCTCACGCCTGACTTTCCCCGGACCATTCGCTTACAGCAGCATGGCGCTTCTGAAGGACGGACGCATCGGCGTGCTCTACGAGCCGGCCAGCAACACCGTCGTCAAGTTCCGCGCCATCGATCCAGCCGGACGCTGAACCTCAAGGGTTCGCGATGAACGGCGCAGCCGAACCGGCGTCCACGGTCGGCGCGTCGCCGTAGTAATGCCGGATGAGCCCGGCGAGGTGCTCCTTCACGTCAGCCGGCAGGAACGCACCGAAGTGCGTCTCCTTGCCGAGTGACATAATGACGACCGATTCGACAGGCTTCTTGTTTTCACTCGACCCACGGAAAGCCAGCCTGACCACGACGTCTTCACCCACCGGCAACGTCCACGTCCAGCCGAGATAGGGCAGGATCCGCCAGCGGACGACGACGGCTTCGTCGTTCAGCGTGACGCGATAACGGGCGAGGGTGAAGGCGAAGCCCACGAGGAAGAACGGCACGTAGAAGAGCGCCAGCAGCGCGAAATGCCACCAATCTGGAAGCGCGACCATCCGTCCGTTCATCTTCACCGAACCTTGGGACATCCCGTAGAAGAGCGCGATGCAGTGGACACAGGTGAAGATCAGCCAGAACCAGCCGAACCAAGTCCCGAGCCGCACGCCGTAGGTGACGCCCTGGAAGTCGGACTCGACCTTCACTTTCGGATGGCCGCGGGTCACCTCCTCATCGGAGAGGGCCTTGGCCTCGCGTCCTGCCGCCATGGCCGCCAGCCGCGCATCCAGCTCTTCCTTCATTCGGGCGAATCTGGATCCAAGCACTTTGATGAGTCCCATGAAAATGGATTATCGGCGGACCCGGCTCAGGCAATCCCGTTGAAATAATGGTCGATGAGGATGGCCAGGCGTACGCGCTCGTCGTGCTCCAGGTCATCGCCAAGCGCGATCTCGGCGTCGCCCGAGCCTACGACCACGGACAACTGCGCATAGGAACTATGCTTCCCGCTCAGCCGGGCGCCCCGGTAGGCGAGCCCCACGCGGACTTCGTCGGCGATCGGCAGCCGCCACTCCTTATTGAGGCGACCGAAGACAAGGCGTCGGACCACCAAGGCGTCGTCGCCGAAGATCAGCTCATGCCTGCGCATGACCATCCGCAGAGGGAAGTAGACCACCGCGGCGGAGGGCAGCAGGAAGATGACGCCGGCGTAAAGAAATGGGTGGTCCGTGCGGTCGACCAGCTCGAAGGTCATGACGAAACACATCACCACGCCCACAAGCATCAAGCACCCGAGCAGGATCCAATTCCAGGTCCCGATGACGTCCGAGCGCAGCGACCATCCGTCGGCGCGCGGCTCCTGCCCGGGCAAGGATTTGACCAATTCGGCGTGGTGCCCTGGCAGGATACGCAGGCCCTTCGTGGCGACGGCGAGATAGTCCTTCTCCGAGCGAGCGGCGCACCACTGCTCGCATTCGATCAGCTGCTCGGTCAAGGGTTTGGCGTCGGACATAGGCCGACCCTAATCGCAACCACCCGGCCGACAAGCCAACGCTGGCTTGAACCAACACCGATTCTGGCTGTCCATAGGACACCCCCATGCGATCCCTCCTCGCCCTGCTCCTCCTGCCTTTGGCCGCCTTGGCCGACGGCGTCCGCTACTCCGTCAGCTATCTGGCCTCCGAAAAACCCGGCGAGCTGATCTTCCCCACTACCTATAACCTCTGGCTCCCCGAGGGCGTGAAGAAGGTCCGTGGCATCATCGTGCACCAGCATGGCTGCGGCACCGGCTCGAACAAAGGCGCCGTGACCGCCGCCGACGACCTCCACTGGCAAGCCCTCGCCCGCAAATGGGACTGCGCCTTGGTGGGTCCGGTGATCGGCGAACCCGACAAAGCCAACTGCCGCATGTGGTGCGACCCGCGCAACGGCTCGGACCAGACTTACCTCCGGGCGCTGGCCGACCTGGCCAAGCAGACCGGCCACCCGGAGATCGCGACGGCTCCCTGGTGCCTCTGGGGCCACAGCGGCGGCGGTTTCTGGTCCAGCATCATGCAGGCGAAATACCCCGAGCGCATCGTCGCCATCTGGTTCCGCTCCGGCACGGCCTACTCCTACTGGCAGAAGCCCGAAGACCCGACCAAGGAACGCCAGATCCCGGAAGTCATCCTGCCGGACGCCGCCTATGAGATCCCGATGATGGCCAACCCTGGCGCCAAGGAGAACGGCGATAAGCGCTTCAACACCGCCTGGACTGGCTCGCTCGCGATGTTCAAGGCCTACCGCGCCAAGGGTGCGCCGATCGGTTTCGCCCCGGACCCCCTCACCTCGCACCAGACGGGCGACCAGCGTTACGCCTCCATCGCGTTCTTCGACGCGTGCCTTGAACTCCGTCTACCTGAATCCGGCAACGCCCTCCGCAAGATCGACCAGTCGAAGGGCTGGCTCTCCCCTCTCCTCGGCAACGAAGCCAAGCCCGCCGGCGAATACTCCGGCGATAAAGCCGAAACCAACTGGTTGCCCAACGCGGCGTTCGCCAAGGCTTGGACGGAATACGTGAAGACCGGCGCGACGAACGACACCACGCCGCCGCCCGCTCCCTTCAACGTCGCGGCCAAGGCCGGCGCCGAAGGCGTCGAGCTCACTTGGGACGCGCATGCCGACTTCGAGAGCGGCGTCCGGCAGTTCCTGATCAAGAAGGACGGCCAAGTCGTCGGCCGCGTGCCGGAGAAGCTCACCAACCCCTTCGGTCGCCCGCTCTTCCAAGGCGTGACCTATGGCGACACCCCGACGCAGCCGCTCGCGCAGATGCGCTTCGTCGACAAGGGCGCTAAGCCCGGCGCGAAGTATGAAGTCGTCGCGGTGAACTCCGCCGGCCTCGAGTCGAAGTAAGCGGCGTCACCTCGGACAACAAAAAGGGCCGCCCATCGGGCGGCCCTTTGCTTTGCGTGCGACCAGGGCTTACTGGCCCCAGGTGCAGGTGTTGCCGGCGTAGATGGCGCGGTCACCGAGTTCCTGCTCGATGCGGAGGAGCTGGTTATACTTGGCGACGCGGTCGGAGCGGCAGAGGGAGCCGGTCTTGATCTGGCCGGCGTTGAGGCCGACGGCGATGTCCGCGATGGTGGCGTCTTCCGTCTCGCCCGAGCGGTGCGAGATGATGGCGGAGTAGCCGGCGCGCTGGGCCATGGAGACGGCGTCGAAGGTCTCGGTGAGGGAACCGATCTGGTTCACCTTCACGAGGATCGAGTTGGCGGTCTTGGTCTTGATGCCGCGGGAGAGGAACTCGGTGTTGGTGACGAAGAGGTCGTCGCCGACGAGCTGGGTGTCGGCGCCCATGGCGTCAGTGGCGAGCTTCCAGCCGGTCCAGTCAGCCTCGGAGAAGCCGTCTTCGATCGAGACGATCGGGTAGCGCTTCTGGAGGTCCTGATAGAACTTCACCATCTCAGCCGACTTGCGCTGGGACTTGTCGGACTTGTGGAAGGTATACTTGCCGGTCTTCTCGTCGAAGAACTCGGAAGCGGCGACGTCGAGGGCGAGGAAGACTTCCTTGCCGAGCTTGTAACCGGAGGCCTTGACGGCCGCGGCGATGGCTTCGAGGGCGGCTTCGTTGGAAGCGACCTTCGGGGCGAAACCGCCTTCGTCACCGACGGAGGTGGAGAGACCCTGGGCCTTCAGCACCTTCTTGAGGGCGTGGAAGATCTCGGTGCCCATGCGGAGGGCTTCGCTGAAGGACTTGGCGCCGGAGGGCACCACCATGAATTCCTGGATGTCGACCGGGGCGTCGGAGTGGGCGCCGCCGTTCATGATGTTCATGAGCGGGATCGGGAGCACCTTGGCGTTCGGGCCGCCGATGTAGCGGTAGAGAGGCTGGCCGAGGGCGGCCGCGGAAGCGTGGGCGGCGGCCATCGAGACGCCGAGGATGGCGTTGGCGCCGAGCTTGCTCTTGTTCTTCGTGCCATCGAGGCCGATCATCGCGGTATCGATGCCGATCTGGTCCTGCGCGTCGTGACCGACGAGGAGGGAGGCGATTTCTTCGTTCACGTTCTCGACGGCCTTGAGGACGCCCTTGCCGTTGTAACGCTTCTTCGGGTCGATGCCCTTGGCGAAGGACTTGGCGCTCACGTCGCTGTCACGGAGTTCGTGGGCTTCGTAGGTGCCGGTCGAGGCGCCGGACGGGACGGCCGCGCGGCCGCGCACGCCGGAGGCGAGGACGACATCGACTTCGATGGTGGGGTTGCCGCGGGAGTCGAGGATCTCGCGGGCTTTGATATCGACGATTTGGGTGCTGCTCATGATGGAAAATGAAGTCTCATAGGGGTAGGGACAAGGGGCGGGGATGAGCGAGAAAAAAGGGATGCATAGCCCCGCCGGCTGGGCTCCGGAAACCCACCAAACAAGAGCCCCGGACTGGGTTTTCCAGGCCGGGGCTGCGAAGTGGTGGGGTTAGATGGACTTGAACCATCGACCTCCTGAATGTCAATCAGGCGCTCTAACCAACTGAGCTATAACCCCAAGAAAGAGGAAAGTGAACAAAGGGAGCGGACCGCCCTCTGGCAAGCCTTCAATGCACGTCCCCGAGATAGGTGGCCGAACCGTCTTTCAGGGCCTTGGCGATGACCTCTCCCAAGCCCTTGGGCGAAAGGGGGTAATCCGCCAGGCGCGCCAAGGGCAGCCACTCGAAACCCACCTGCCGGCGGTCTCGCTCCCTGCCCTCCCCGATGGGCCCGAGGTCTTCGCAGAGACAATGGAAGACCGCTTCGACCTGATGGAAGTGGCCATGTATCCGGTGCATGGCGTGGTTCTTGCCGACGTATTCGCGAAGGTAGAGCAGGCCCTGCGGCACGACCCGCAGGCCTAGTTCCTCCAGGACCTCGCGCTGGACGGTGTCACGTAAGGTCTCGCCGTGATTCTGACCACCACCGGGCAAGACGAGGAATTCGCCCTCTTCGGTCCGGATGCGGACCGCCAGGATCTCGTCGCCGCGCAGGATGACGGCACGGGCAGCCGTCCGGACCCCGGAGGATGCGCTGCCTGACTGGCGACGAGGAGAAGACACGAGGCCACACTACCCGGAGTGCCCGGACAGTGAAGCCGTAAAGCGTGGGCGGAAATCCGCCGAGCTTACGCCAGCAGCTTCTCGTCGATCTCCTGGTTGCCGTGGACGGCCTTGACGTCGTCCAGGGCTTCGAGGGCGTCGATCAGTTCCATCACCTGCTTGGCCACGGCGGCGTCGCCGACCGGGACCGGAATGCTGGAAATATAGGACAGTTCGGCCGACTCGGGCTTGATGGACTTCTCCTGCAGCGCCTTTGAAATGGCGTCGAAGGCCGCGATCGGGGAGAGCACCTCGAAGTGGTCGCCGTTGTTGATGACGTCTTCGGCGCCGACCTCGAGGACGAGCTCCATCAGGGCGTCTTCGCCGATCTGGGAGGCGCCGATGAGGAACTGGCCCTTCTTCTGGAAGCTATGGGAGACCGCACCCGTCTGGGCCATGTTGCCTCCGTTGTCGTTGAAAGCCTGGCGCACTTCGGCCGCCGCGCGGTTCTTGTTGTCGGTCGTGACCTCGACGATGAGGCCGACGCCACCCGGGGCGTAGCCTTCGTAGACGATCTCTTCGTAGATGACGCCGGGGATCTCGCCGGTGCCCTTCTGGACCGCGCGCTTGATGTTGTCCGACGGCATGTTGGAGGCGCGGGCCTTGTCCATGAGCGTGCGGAGACGCGCGTTGGATTCAGGGCTGCCGCCGCCGGCGCGCGCCGCGAGGGTGATCTCCTTCGCGAGGACGGAGAAGATCTTGCCGCGCTTGGCGTCAATGACGGCCTTGTGCCGCTTCGTCGTGTGCCACTTGCTATGACCAGACATGATGGGGTGGGGGTTGGAAAATCAGCCTTTGACCTTCTTCGGCGCGGGCGGGATCACCACGACATCCGGTTCGTCCTTGGTAAGCCAGGTCTGCAGCATCGTCAACAGGTTCTGGATCGTCATGTACAGCGTGAGGGCCGAGGCCATCGGGTAACAGATGACCGGGAACAGCAGCGTCATCATCAGGAAGATCATCTTCTGCGAACCATCGCCGGACGGCTGCGGGCTCATGCGCATCGAGAGCCACATGGTGATGCCCATGAGGACGGGCAGCAGGTTGATCGGGAAGCCGCCGAGATGGAAGATCGTGTCCGGCGCCGAGAGGTCGGCGATCCAGAGGAACGAATGCAGGCGCAGTTCGACGGTAGTCTGGAAGGCCGTGTAGAGGCCGAAGATGATCGGCATCTGGATGAGGATCGGGAGGCAGCCGGCGAACGGATTGATCTTGTTCTCGGTGTAGAGCTTCATGAGCTCCTTCTGCATCTTCTCCGGGTTGTCCTTATGCTTCTCGCGGATGTCCTGCATGGGCTTCGCGAACTTCTGCATCTTCTTCGCGGCCTTCATCTGGATCGCGGTGAGCGGCCAGGTGATGACCTTGATCAGGCAGGTGAGCAGGACGATCGCCCAACCCCAAGACCAGGCGCCGCTCCACTCGAGGAGCCAATGCACGCCGCCGAGGATGGCGAGGAGCAGCTTACAGACGGCGCCGAAGGAAATGAAGCCGAGGAGCTTCGAGAACTGCAGGACGGCGACCTGGCCATCCGGCAAGGCGGCGACCCGCGCGTATTCCTTCGGGCCGACGAAGAATTCGCCGGCGAAGGTACGGGAGAGGTCGGCGGCGGGGACGGGCTCCCAGGAAGCGAAGGCCTGCAGGCCGCGCTTACCGCCTTCGAAGCCGACCGGCAGGACGAGCACTTCGGTGCGGGCGCCACGGGCGGAGGCGTCGACCGGATGCACGATCGAGGAGAAGAACTGGTTGCCGGAAGCGACCCAGAGGAGCGGCTTGGCGACGGACGCGACGGCGTGGTCAGCCTGGGCCTTGTGGGCGCCGAGACCGAAGAAACCGCTGGAGTCGGTGAACACGTCGAGGCCGACGCGCGTCAGGTCTTCGCCGTCGTAGGCGAGCACGGAAAGAAACTGATTGGCGGAGTCGCCTTCGGTCGGCTGCCAGCAACCGGTCGAGACCCAGACCGTGGCGGCAGGCTTGCCGGCCGGCGGGATGACCTTGGTGACGAAGCCCAGCGAGTAAGGTTCGGCCACGGTGCCAGCCTTGGCGGTCAGGGTGAAGGTGCGCTCGATGCGGGTACCGTCGGCGAGGCCGCCGACGAGGGTGATCGTGTCGGCGGTGCGGCCAGGCTTCTCGACGAATTCGGAAAGGAGGGTCTCGAGCTTGCCGGTGACCGGATTCTTCAGGGCAAGCGCGAGCGCGGATTCATCGTTGCCGGCATTGAAGATGATGACGCTCTGCTTGGTGACGTCGGCGAACTCCTTCTTCAGGCGAATCTCCCGGATGGCGCCCCCGCGATTGGTGAGGGTCACCTCGAGGTAGTCATTCTGCAGGATGAAGGGCTGCGCGGATTCCCGCGGAACCGAACGGCCAGACTGGGCCGAGGCGGGCAAGGTGGTCGCAGGCTTGGCGACCAAGGCCGGAGCAGCCGGAGTGACGGCGGCCGCCGGAGCCGGCGTGGCGCCCGGAGGCGGGGTAGCCGGCTTGGTGAGGAAGAAAAGGGCGAAGGCGCCGACGATGCAGGCCATACCGAGGAAGAAGTTCTTGCGATCCATGGAAAGTGAGTGGTTTGGCGTAGGGAAGCCTCCGCCAAGGTGCAAGGCACAAGGCACAAGCGGCCCCTAAACCCTTGTTTTTAGGCCAAAAACCGCCGAGTAGTCCCGAGTCTCAGGATCCCGGCTTGGTCGCCGGAAGCTTCGCCAATTCGGCAGGGACCGCGTCCGCCGCATACGTGGGGAAGTTCAGCTCCAGCAGAGAGACGAAAGGCACGCTGAATTTGGTCTGCCCGGCCGAGCGATCGACGAGCGAGACGACGGCCACGGCGGTGGCTCCGTTGGCCTGCAGAATATCCAGGCACTCCTGGGCGCGGCCGCCGCGGGTGACGACGTCTTCGGCGACGATCACGCGCTCGCCGGGACGGAAGGTGAAATTACGACGGAGGACCAGCTTGTCGTTCTCCTTTTCGGCGAAGACGAAACGCACGCCGAGCTGACGGGCGATTTCCTGCCCCACCACGAGTCCGCCCATCGCCGGGGCGAGGACGGTGTCGCAGGGATGCGCGGCGAGCTTCGGACGGAGTAGCTCGATGAGGCGGGTGACTTTGTCCATGTGCTGGCAGACCTGGGCGCACTGGAAGAAGTGGCCGCTGTGGAGACCGGAGCGGAGGACGAAGTGCCCGGTCAGGAGGGCCTTGGAATCACGGAAGATCTGGAGGACTTCTTCTTGGGACGAGCTCATGCGCTTGGGATAAGGCAGAAAAGCCCCGCTGGGCGAGGCGATATCCGACCTCCCCCGCAAAAGGTTCGCCCTGCCCCTCCCCTTTCGTAAGAAGGAGCACCCCATGGAAACCGACGTCCGCCCCAGCCCTGCGAGCCAGGCTAAGTCCTGGATCGTCACGACCGCGGTCGTGCTCATGGCCGCCCCGTTCATCGTGCTCGGCATGCGACCCACGTCGGCGCTCCCGGCGAAACCCGACCAGACCGGCATGGTCTGGATTCCCGGCGGAGAATTCACGATGGGCACCGATAAGGCCGATGAGAAGCATGCGGAAGAAGCCCCTGCGCACGCGGTCGCGCTCAAGGGATTCTGGATGGACGTCACCGAAGTGACCAACACCCAGTTCAAACGATTCGTCGACGCGACCGGCTACGTGACCGATGCGGAGAAGGACCTCGATCCGCGGGATTTCCCCAAGGCCCCGCCGGAATTCCTCAAGGGCGGCTCGCTCATCTTCCAGCGCGTCTCCGGCGTGAACCCTTTCCAGTGTGGCGGCGCCGACCTACCTTGGTGGAAATTCACCGCCGGCGCTAATTGGCGTCATCCGGACGGCCCCGCGTCATCGATCGAGCAGCGGATGGACCACCCAGTGGTCTGCATCACCTACAAGGACGCGCAGGCCTTCGCCAAGTGGGCCGGCAAGCGCCTGCCGACGGAAGCCGAATGGGAATTCGCCGCGCGCGGCGGCCTCAAGGATAAGCCCTTCGTCTGGGGCGACGAGGAACGTCCGGGCGGCAAGATCATGAGCAACCATTGGCAGGGCAAGTTCCCGGAGCGCGACAGCGGCGTCGACGGCTTCACCGCCGTGGCCCCGGTCAAATCCTTCCCACCCAACGGCTATGGCCTCTACGATGTCTCCGGCAACGTCTGGGAGATGTGCGAAGACTGGTATGGCCTCAACTACTACAAAGTCTCCCCCAAGGACGGCCCCATCGGTCCGGCCGTCGGCCATGACCCGGAGCAGACCGGCTTCGGCCAACACGTGATCCGTGGCGGATCCTGGCTCTGCGACGAAGGCTACTGCTTCCGCTACCGGCCAGCCTCCCGCCAAGGCCTCGACATGCTGACGTCGACGAACCACGCAGGCTTCCGCTGCGTGGCCGACGCGCCCGCTCCGGCCAAGAAGTAAGCGGCGGCGCTTACTTCTGCTCCTGGTAGTCGAGGTCCTTGCCGAAAGTCTCTTCCATGCCCCAGAGGGCGTAGAAGGCGGCGCCGAAACAGATCACGCCCAAGACGGCTCCGGCCAGCGACGGAGCCAAGAACGGGAGCTCCTTGGTGCCGGTGAGCTGCGTGAAGCCGAAGGTGAGCAGGACGAGCGAGCCGCGCGCGAAGTTAGGCACGGTGGTCGCCACGGTGGCACGTAGATTCGTTCCGAACTGCTCGGCCGCGATGGTCACGAAGAGCGCCCAATAGCCCATGCCGAGTCCCATCAGGAAGATCAGGCGGTAGTAGGCCGCGGAGGTCCAGCCGTCGGCGCCGAAGAGATAGAGGACGACGCAAGCCAGGCTGAAGGCCAGGAAACCTGCGACCACCTTGCGACGAGAACGAAGCAGTTGACTGCCGACGCCGCTGGCGAGGTCGCCGAAAGTCAGGCCTAGGTAAAAAGCCGCGACGGCCCAGTTCGTCTTCACGGGCTCCCCGGTAATACCGGAAGCCGGCGCGAAGACCGTCGACGCTCGCTGGACGAGGATGCCGATCATGTACCAGGTAGGCAGGCCGATGAGCACGCATCGGGCGTAACGGACGAAACGATCGCGGGAGGTGAACAGCGCGAGGAAGTCGCCGCGCTTCACGTCGCCCTCCGCACCGCGCTCCTTGGCGTGATGGAACATGCCGGACTCATGGACCCCGACGCGAAGCAGGAGCAGCAGCAAGCCGAGTCCGCCGCCGATGAAGTAGCTCATGCGCCAGCCTTCGGCTCCGACCAAGGCGCCGATGGCGTCCACATGGTCAGCCATATAGCCGGCGACGACCGCACCGAAGACTCCGACGGTGGCCACCACCGCCGTCCCGTAACCGCGTCGTTCTTTCGACAACGATTCGGAGACCAGCGCGATACAACCGCCAAGCTCTCCAGCCAGGCCGAGTCCGGCGACGAAACGCCAGAAGGCGTAGGCCCCGAAACTATCTACGAGTCCGTTGGCGATGTTCGCGACGGAGTACAAGAGGATGGAGCCGAAGAGCGTGGTCAGACGACCCATGCGGTCACCGAGGATGCCGAACAAGATACCGCCAAGGAGCATGCCCATCATCTGCCAGGAGAGCAGATCCTGATACCAGGGAGCGCCGGTGATGAGATGACCCAAGCCAAGGCCGTTGAGGCTCTTCTCCCGTACGGTCATGAACAGCGTGAGGTCGTAGATGTCGACGAAGTAGCCGAGGGCGCCGACGATGACGGCCGGATGCAGGAGATCCTTCCAGAGAGGGCGCGGCTCGGCCGGGATTACGGGGGTGCTCATGTCAGCGGGGTTACGCCTTCAGACCGTGCAGGTTGGCCATGGAAATGCCAGACAACATTGCGCCGGTGACCCCCAGGAACCCTTGATCCGTGCCGATGAGGAAGAGATTCGCGAGATCGGTGCGGCCGTCGCGCCGCTTGACGGTCGCCCCATAGATCGCGCCGTTGAGATGGCCGGTGAACTTGCGGACGGTCCGCGGCGTGAAGACGTCGGTCGAGGTCAGCGCGGCGTCGTGCGCGGCGTCGGTGACGGCGGGCAGATGGGCCCGCGCCACGCGATTGAGCCGTCCGCACCACTCCTGCTTACGGGCCTGATACTCGGCTTCGGGCAAGGCGCACCAGGCGTCGTGATTGGCGAGCGAGGTGACCCGGAGCCAGCCTTCATCCAACGCCCTGCCCTCGCCGTATTGATAGTTATTCGGGATGCAGACCACGCCCGAGCGAGGATCGACGAGATCGGCCGGCGCCCGGTAGCTGAAGCGCTCGGCGTCGCAAAAGAAGATGATGGTGTCCTGCCAACCGAAGCCGGCGAAGGCCGCGGCGTCATAGGTCGCGATCGTCTCGGCATATCCCAGCCGGCCGATCTCGGCGGCCGCGGCCGCCGGCGGAGCGTCCGAACGCATCCGCATGGTCTCGACGGCGCCAGCCGAGGAATAGACCGCCTCCGCGGTGACCTCACTGCCGTCGTCAAGCACGAGCGCCGAGGCGCGGCCGGCTCGCACTTCGATCCGCGTCACGCCGCACTTCATCCGGCGCTCGACGCCATGTTCGCGGCAACGGTCGGTGAGCAGGCGGATGACCTGGCGCACGCCCACGAAGGGACGCGCGAAGCCTTCCCGGAAAAGGGAGCGCCACATGACGGCGAACTGCGAGACCTCGATATCATCCTCGAGCGCGCTGCCGTAGAAACACGTCGGCAAGAGGAGCATGTCGCGCAGCAACGGGTCGCCGAGCCTCTCGTCGAGAAGCGCACGGGCCGAGCCGCCGTGGGCCTCGAGCGCGGCCTCGTCGAGCCCGGTGATCCAGGCGTCGAGCGCGCGGAAGCGGTCGACGGACTGCGGGAACTCACGGGCGACGTCGGCGAGCAGGGCTTCGTAATCATTGTTCAGCCGGAGGTTCTTCCCGGCCATCGTCACGCGCGAGCCCAGCTGTGGGCAGAGGTCGAGCTCCTCGCGACGGATGCGCAGCTGGCGCATCAGTTTCACCAAGGGCGCGCCCTTCGCGCCTTCCGGCACCCAGTTTGTCAGCGCGTGCAGGCCGACGTCATACTTCCGCTTGCCGCGAGCATAGAAGGAATTGAGCCCACCGGGGGCGTTGTGCCGCTCCAAGACGAGCACCTTCCGCCCGAACATCCCCAGCCGCACGGCGGCGGCGAGGCCGGACATGCCCGCCCCGATGATGACGGCGTCGTAATGGGCGGCAGAAGTGGACACTGGGCTAATCTCGGCGAAGCAGAGGGCAGGTCAAGCGACGCCCTCAGGGCGTCGTGATGCGCAGGACCTCTTCCGCGGCCTGCGTGACCTGCTGGGGCGTGATCCGGGCCAGCGCCCGGTCCATCCGGGCGAGATACTCGGCGCGAGGCTCACCGGGGAACGTCGTGGTATCGACGCGGACGACCCGATGCACGGCCCCCCACGGGCGGGCCCGGGCGTAATCGGACGGCCCGAAGACCCCGACGACCGGCGTGCCGACCGCGGCGGCGAGCTGCAGGACCGAAGAATCGGCGCCCAGGAAAAGGCGTGACTCCTTGATGAGCCGGGCGAGCTGGGCGAACCGCAGGCGGCCGCCGGTCGACATCGCCACGGGACCGATCAGTCCGCAAAGGGCTTCGGCCATGATGCGTTCGGCGCCACCCGGGCCGGCCGAGACCACGACACGTTCGACCGCGCGGGAGGCGACCAGTTCGCGGGCCACGACGGCCCACTTGTCGATCTCCAGGATGCGCTCCGGCCGAGTGGCGCCCGGATGGATGACGGCGAAACGTCCTTCCTCCAGCATCATGCCGTGCTCCTGCATGCGCGAAGGCGCGAACCACATCGCCGGCGTCTCGGCATGGAAACCCAGGACGCGCGAAAGCACCTCGTGGTCTCGGGCCGCCTCATGCGGATCGACGGCGGCGCCGAAGACCTGCTGATGCATGAGCGGGCGAAGGAAGAAGGGGGCATGACCTCCGCAGGCCCGCACGCTTGCGCCGCTCAGCGCCACGAGCCGGTTCGCCAACCAATGGCCGCCCAGCGCGACGGCGACGTCGAAGCGCTGCCGACGAAGTCGCGAGATGAGCGCCAGATGGGAGCCTTCCGGACTGAAGCCGATGGTCTCGACGACCGCGGGGCAGCCTTCCAGGGCGGGCTCGGAACCCGGCGTGGTGACGAAAGTCACCTGCGCGCCTGGATGGCGCTCCCGGATCGTGCGCAGACCGGCCGTCGCGGCCAACGCGCCGCGCAGTCCGGTGAACTTGACGACTAGCAGCCGCATCTCAGGCGAGATTCTTGGCCTGATTGTCCCAGAGGCGCCGGAACAACTCGGACGAAGCGTAGACCTGCTCGCGGGGTCCGTCCGCCACGATGCGCCCGCCGTCGAAGACGAGAACGCGGCTGACGTCGCGGATGGTGCTGAAGCGGTGCGCGACGATGAGCGTCGTGCGCCCCTTCATCAGGAGCGCAAGCGACTGCTGGATGCTGCGCTCGGTGTCGGTGTCGAGGGCCGAAGTGGCTTCATCGAGGATCAGCACCGGCGCGTCCTTAAGGAAGGCGCGGGCGATCGAGACGCGCTGACGCTGGCCGCCGGACAGGCGTCCGCCACGCTCGCCGACCTTGGTCTGGAAACCTTCGGGCTGGGCTTCGATGAACTCGAGCGCCCCGGCGAGACGCGCGGCCTCGCGGACTTCGGCGTCGGTCGCCGCCGGCCGGCCGAGCCGGATGTTCTCGAGGATCGACTCGTTGAAGAGGACCGGCTCCTGGGAGACCAGGGCGATGTTGGCACGGAGGTCTTGCTGACGGACGGAACGCAGATCCTGGCCGTCGATGCGGATCAGTCCCTGCTGAGGGTCGAAGAAACGCGGGACGAGGTTGACGAAGGTGCTCTTGCCGGCGCCGCTCGGGCCGACGAGCGCGACGGACTGACCGGCGGGGATCTTCAGCGTGACCTCGGCGAGCACCGGCTCGGCGCCGTAAGCGAAAGAGACGCCGGCGAACTCCAGGTCTCCGCGCACGCGCGCCAGCGGGCGGGCGTCAGCGAGGTCAGCGACCTCGACCGGCGCGAGGATGATCTCTTCGAGGCGGGCCAGTCCGGGGGCCGCCATGCTGAGCCGGCTGGTGACGCCGCCCAACCGCTTGACCGGACCGTAGGCGAAATAGAAGGCGACGATGAGCGAGAGGAGCTCCGGCAACGTGAAACCGTTCGAGGCGCCGAAGCCGATGGCGGCGGCGATGCCGGCGGCCGCCGTGAGTTCGATCAGCGGCGACAGAGCCTTCTCGTAACGGACCAGCTTGCCTTGGATACGCAGGCCTTCCTGGCTGGCCCTGCTGAAGCGCTGCGCTTCGCGCTCCTGCAGGCCGTACGCGCGGACCTCGCGGGCCGACTGGAGGTTCTCGACGGCGATGCTGTTCAGGTCGGAGGCCGACTCCAGTCCCTGCCGTGTCCGGCGCTGGATACGCAGGGCCACGCTACGGACGAGCAAGACCGCGGCGGGCACGACCAGCAAGCACGCCAGGAACCAGTAGCCGCCTTCGTGCGAAAGACAGACCCAGACGACGTAGCCCAAGGCGAAGACCAACGTCAGAGGCTGGACGATCAGATCATTGGACACATCGACCAGCACCAACCGGACCGAGTTGGCGTCCGTGATCAGGCGCGCCATCAGGTCGCCGACGGAATGCCGGCTGAAGAAGCCCAGGTGCATCTGCTGCAACCGTGCGAAGACGTCACGACGGACGGCTTCGATGACGCGCAGACCCGCGAGATTCAGCAGGTAGGTCGAAAAGAACTCGCCTAGCCCGCGGATCAGCATGACCACGGGGAGGAAGGCGACCGCGAAGAGCATCTCATGCCCTTTCGGGAGATGCAGGATGGGTCCTCCGCCGAACTTCTCCGGCCACGAAAGCAACGGCGCGGCGCGGGCGGCTTCGTCGCCGAAAACCGCCGGGAGGACCTTCCCCATCAGGAACGGCAAGCCGAAGGCGTTGGCTGCCGCGAAGACGACAGCCGCCAGCAAGGACAAGGTCAGCAGCGTACGGCTTCCCTTCAGGTAGGGCAGGTAAAGCTGGTAACGGCCTCGGAGCACGCCCCCAGCGTGGCGAACGGGGGGCGAGGAGGAAATACCAAACCTCGGCTATTTCTTCTTCGGGAAGGCCACGGAGAACGCGATGGCCAAGGCCAAGGTGAGACCGATGACCGACAGCGACAGC